>Ga0265338_10000132_pt1 | contig 137378 bp, 113 predicted proteins | sample 42126metaG_FD_193579 | JGI IMG/M metagenome (GOLD analysis project Ga0265338, IMG submission 193579) | Rhizosphere microbial communities from Carex aquatilis grown in University of Washington, Seatle, WA, United States - 4-21-26 metaG | ecosystem: Host-associated > Plants > Roots >...
TCCTTCCCACGAACGCCTCGCGACGCCGCAGTTGCCCTTCGGCTAGATCTTCCCTCTGCAGGGTGATCAACAGACTTACATGTGTGACTATGTTCACTGTTCAGCGGGTGCGCCCTGCCGGGCGCACGCACAAAAAAGAGGGCCCGGATTTCTCCGGGCCCTCGAACTTGGGATTCCTCAGGCCGGCTTACCGGCTCGAAGACCGCTTCCATTCTGCGCGGTAGTCGACCGCCATGACGGCAGCGACTCCCGCGACGCAGAAGAGCCCTGCGACGAGCGCATCCGCGTTGAGGTAACGGAACGAAAGCAAGATTGCGGCAATGGCGAGGATCGCCGGGGCAGCCGCTCTGATGATGGTAGTTTTCATATGATGTATCCTTTCTTTTTCCCCTGCCTTATCTGCAAGGTACGGGAATAGTACATCCCAAGAGCGATATTGCCAGTTGCAGTTATCTATGAAAATCATAGGATCTACCTATGGAACTACACCAACTGCGGTATGTCTTGGCCGTGGCCGAAACCGGGAATTTCACGCGTGCTGCCGCCCAGTCACACATATCTCAACCGTCTCTAAGCCAACAGATAATAAATCTAGAGCGCGAGCTTGGGCAGAAACTTTTTCATCGCCTGGGACGCAAGGCAGTCCCTACCGAGGCCGGGTATGCATTCGTGGAGAGGGCCCGCAGAATCCTATTCGAAGTTGAGGATGCCGCCAAGGAATTGGGAGACAGCTCCACCATTGAGCGGAAAATCACCGTGGGCGCCATCCCCACTCTCGCAACCTACCTGCTTCCTGGGCTGATAAGTCGCTGCCGGCAACGTTTCCCAAATCTGCAAGTGAATATTCGAGAGGATTTTAAGAGCACATTGATCAGGGAAATGCTCGGCGGCGAACTCGATTTGGCGCTCGCGGCACGTCCCATCGCGGATCCCAGCATTCATGTCGAACCTCTTTGGAAAGAAAAACTTATATTAGTTGTGGCAAAGGATCACCCGCTGGCAAAGAAGGCGAAGGTGACGAGCGCCGACCTAGCGACGGAAACTCTCGTCCTGCTCGGATCCTCCAGCTCCCTTGCCGCCCAAGTCAGGCGGTTCTGTGGAGACCACCATTTTGAGCCCCGGATTGGGTCCCGCTGCTCCCAGATCGCCACCGTCAAGGCGCTGGTGGCGATCAATGCAGGCGTCTCAATCCTTCCGGCCGGCGCACAGGCGCCGGAGGACCACGATACACTGGTCTATATTACCTTGTCCGACGCTGAACCGATCCGCGAGATCGTAGTCTTTAGGCATATGCAACGGTATCAAAGCCGGGGAGCGGAGCAGTTCCTCTCCCTTGTTCGCGAGGGGCCGGCAAGCCCAGAGGCGCCCGTTCAATCGTGAAGGCGTTTGCGTATGGAGCCCTTCAGCGATAAACTTATGTACTATGATTGAGACATTCAAAAAGACACTTCTTGCGGGACTAGGTGCAGCAGTCGTCACAAGAGAAAAAGTTCTGGAGGGCCTTGAGGACTTCGTAAAGCAAGGGCGGATCAGCGCCGCCGAGGCGCGGGAGATGGCGGAGAAGATCGCGGAGGAGGGCCGGCGCGAATTCGATAAGACGAGCGCCAAGCTCGGAGAAAAGGCCAGGGACCTGCTGACGAGTCTCGACAGCAAGTGCATCGAGAGGATCGAGGATCTCGAGGCACGGGTCGCGGCACTTGAAGGCAAGGCACACAAGGGCACGAGGCCTCGCACGAAGACGTGAGGTGTTTCGATTTTCTGGCCCATGCGGTGCGGGCCAAGGAGATCTTCTCCATTCTTGCCCGCAACGGGTTCGCTGACCTGCTCCAGCAGGCTGGCGCGCCGACGAGGGCCCGCTACGCGGCAGGCACCAGGAAGTGGAACTCCGTCCCGCTGCCCGGAATGCTTGAACAGGCGATGCTGCCTCCGTGCGCGACCACGATCTCGCGGGCGATGGCCAGCCCGATCCCGGCGCCGGGCTTCGTCTGTCCTTGCACGCGGTAGAAACGGTCAAAGATGTGGGGCAGCGCCTCGGAGGGGATGCCCTGGCCCTTGTCCCTGACCGCAAAGCGCACAAAGCCCTGCGGCCCGGCCGATGCGCCGAGTGTTATCGTCCCTCCCTCCGGCGAATATTTCGAGGCGTTCGAAAGGAGGTTGATGAACACGTGGCGAAGCCTGCTCGCGTCGACGTCCACGCTACCCAGGCCTGTCTCCGACTCGACGACAAGCTCCTGTCCGGCCGCGGAGATGAATGCGCGGGCCTCCTCCGCAATTGGCCGCAGCAGCTCCCCGACGGGGATCGTCCTGCGTTCCAGCGCCGATGCGCCCCCCTCCAGGCGGGTGAGGTCGAGAAGGGAGTCCAGGATCCTGAGCAGGCGGTCCGCGTCGTCCCTGGCCGACTCGAGCATCTCTCGCTGCTGGGGAGCCAGCGGCCCCAGCGTTTTCTCGAGCAGGAGGTACACGGCCATGCGAAGCCCCGTCAGGGGTGTCTTGAGCTCGTGGCTCACGGTGCCGACAAGGTTTGTCTTCGCGTCGTCCAGGAGGCGGAATTTCGTCACGTCCTGCAGGATCACAGCGGCTCCCTTGAATTCCGTGAGCTTGTCGCCGATCGCGAGGATTCTCGGAAGGTAATGGCGGTCCTCGCGCCCGATCCGGAAGGTCACCACGCGGCCGTAGTCGGTCGGCAGGTAATGTTCGTCGGTCGCCATCACCGAGCCCAGCGGCTCGGCAAGGCCCGGCGGAAATCCGCCGGAGAACTCGGAAAGCCTCGACAGCTCCTCGGCGGCCGGGTTGCGGACCTCGACGACGCCCTCCCTGGAAACGACAAATAGCGGGTCGGGCGCCGAGGTGAGCGTCGCCTCCATGGTGCGCTGGGTCCTGAGCACGCGCGCGAGGGTGGCGTCCCGGTAGGCGCGCAGGCGGGCGGCCATCGTGTTGAATGACCGGGCAAGGCTGCCGAGCTCGTCGCGCGAAAACTCGGGCACCTCGGTGTCGAGATTCCCCTCCCCCAGCGCCGTGGCGGAGGCCGTTAGGGCCTTTATCGGCACCAGAAGCGACGACGCCAGCACCCACGCGATGAGGACCGACAGGGCGACGGCCGCGCCGATCGTCGCGGACAGGATGCCGACCGCGGTGGTCGCCAGGTGCTCGGCGCGGGCCTCGGCCTCGCGCGAGGCCGCGTAGTCGTTGGCGGTGAGTCGGTCCAGCGCGCTGAACACGCGGTAGAGAGCGTCCTGGTTCGCCATGTTCTCGTTGAGCGAGACGCCGCCGCCCGCCGCGAGCGTGCGGTCGCACCTCGCGGAGAAATCCTGAAATGCGGCGTCGAGCTCATCGACAAGCCGCGCTCTCGGTGTGCCGGCGGAGGCAGCCGACTGGCCCATGAGCTCCTTCGTGAAGGCCGACCGCCGTTCCTCAAGCGTCCGCCGGGCGCCGATCGGGTCGGCCGCCGACGCGAACGCGAGCGCGTTCGACATGAGCGTCGCCGATGCGCGCATGTCCTGGCAACCGAGCGCCGCGCGGTAGTCGGCGACAAGGTCCTTTTGCAGCGGACCCGCCAGCTGGTGGCAGACGCGGATCGCATAGGCGCCGGTGGCGACTATCACCAGGAGCAGCGGCAGCAGGCCAAAGAAGAGGCGCGTGCGGAGCATGCCTGGTTTTCCCATCAAAGAAGGCCCAGCTTGCTGCGCTTCCGGTAGAGGGTCGCCGGATCAATGCCAAGTACGCGGGCGGCCTCATCCAGATTGCGGGAGGATGCCAGGATCCGGCGGATGTGCTCGGCCTCAAGCTGCTCGAGGGTCACTCGGGCGCCGACCGCCGACGCCTGGCTGCGCGCGGCCGAGAATTCTTCCGGCAGGTCCGCGAGCTCTATGGTGTCGCCCGGAGCGAGGATCACCGCCCGCTCGATCACGTTGCGAAGCTCGCGAAGGTTACCCGGCCACGGATAGCCGGCCAGCGCGTCCGAAACCGCCTGGGAGAACTTGATATCTCCCTTGCCGGCCCGGGAGCCGAAATACCTCCGCGCGCTGTCAGCCAGCCGCCTCAGGTCGGCCGTGCGGTCGCGCAGGCCCGGAAGGGTCACCGCGATCACGTTGAGCCTATAGAAGAGGTCCTCGCGAAAACGGCCCGCCTTGACCTCGGCCGCGAGATCGCGGTTCGTGGCCGCGATGACGCGCACGTCCGCCCGCCTCGGAAGCGCCTCGCCGACGCGCTCGTATTCGCGCTCCTGAAGCAGCCTCAGGAATTTCGGCTGGATCTCGGGCGGCATTTCGCCGATCTCGTCCAGGAACAGGGTCCCTCCGTCCGCCGCGGCGACCTTCCCGGAGGTTTCGTTGACGGCGCCCGTGAAGGAGCCCTTGGCATGGCCGAACAGTTCGCTCTCAAAGAGTTCCCTGGAGAGGCTCGGGCAGTTCACCGTGACAAAGGCGGCTTCGGCGCGCATGCTCCGCTTGTGGATCTCGCGCGCGAGGATGCTCTTGCCCGTGCCGCTGAGCCCCAGGATCAGTATGTTTGCATGGGTCTCGGCCGCCTTGAACGCGACCTGAAGCGCGCGCTGCATCGACGGCTCAGCGGATTCCAGGTCGACCGGGGGCGCACCCGATGCCAGGTCGCTTTCCAGCGCCTCGACCCTGCGCTCCAGGGCATGCGCCTTGGCCACCTTTGCCAGCACGGCGCGGATCTGGTCGGGCGTGAACGGCTTGGGGATGAAGTCGAAGGCGCCGCGCCGCATCGCCTCGACCGCCGTGGCGATATTGGCGTACGCCGTGAAAAGGATGACGGCAGGTGCCGGGCGCAGCTTCATCAGCCTGCCTAACACCTCGAGGCCGTCGTCGGCGCCCAGCTTCAGGTCCAGGAAGACGGCGTCGAAGCCTTCCGTCTCGGCCGCCCTAATGGCCTTGGCTGCGTTGGGCGCCTCGGCCGCGGCATGGCCCGAGGACTCGACGGCGATCCGGGTCGTCCTGCGGATCGAGGGTTCGTCATCGACGATTAGGACGCGCATGGTTTAGCGCGAGAGTCTGGTCCCGCAGCCGCTGGGGGCCAATGACAAAGAAAACGCCCGGCGGTTCCTGAATGTGTGACACACCGTCCCGAAACCGACCCCGTTCAGCGAATCATGGCACCTTGCAATGCGCCGCAATGTCCTAAGAGAGTTTCGCATGCGGTACACCCTCCGCCAGCTGGCAAAGAACCCGGGATTCACGACGGTGGCCCTTGCCACGCTCGCCCTCGGGATCGGCGTCAACACGACGGCCTTCACGGCCTTGAACCGCCTGCTGCTGCAGTCGCTCCCGTTCCGAGAGCCCGACCGGATGGTGCAGATCTGGGCCACAATGGACCAGCAGGGCTTCCGGCCGCAGACGCCCGGCGACTTTGTGGACGAATGCGACCAGAACACGGTCTTTGACAACTTCGCCGCCTACATCCCCGCCGTGCGTTCGAGTCTCGCCGAACCCGGCCGGCCCCCCGTCCAGTACGTTACAATCCATACGACCGCCAGTTTCTTCCCGCTGCTTGGGATAAGCGCGCAGCTCGGCAGGACGTACACGGACGCCGAGGACCGGCACCTGGACCCCCTTGTCATGGTCAGCAACTCGTTCTGGCGGGAGCATTATGGCGCAGACCCGCAGATCCTAGGCCGCACGGTCAAGCTCAACAGCAAGATGTACACGGTCGTCGGGGTGACGCCGCCCGCCCTGGATGACCCGACGCTGTTCAACGGCAAGCCGGCGTTCTTCGTTCTGAACGGAATCCGCGTGAACACCGGCTTCAGGGCCGGAGGCTGGTACCATGTCGCCGCCCGGCTCAAGCCTGGGGTCACGATCCAGCAGGCGCAGGCGGAGATGGACAACCTCGCGCGCAGATACGCGCATGACTTCCCGAAGACCAACTCGGGCAAGGGGCTCAAGGTGGTCCCGTTCCCGAAGGATTCGATGGGGGAGCTCGGCGCCAAGCTGACGTGGCTGGTCATGGCCCTGTCGGGGATGGTGCTGCTCATCGCCTGCGTGAACCTGGCAAATCTCCAGCTCGTCCGCACCACTCGGCGTTCCCAGGAGATAGCGATCCGGCTTGCCCTCGGCTGCTCCCGAGCCCGTCTCATCGGCCTGCTCCTTACGGAGAGTGTCGTCGTCTCGGTGGCCGGGGGCGCAATCGGCCTGCTGCTCGCAAAGTGGAGCAACGCCTACGTCGCCAAGTTCTTCGAGGTCGACATGCCTCTCGATTTCAGGGTAATCGCCTTTACGTTCGGCGCGGCGCTGCTCACGGGAGCGGTGTTCGGGACGGTCCCCGCATGGCTCGCCTCGCGCACGGACATCAATTCTTCGCTGAAGGCGAGCGTTCGCGGTTCGACCTCGGATATCTCCCGGCACTGGCTTCGCCAGGGCCTGGTCGTCGTCGAACTGGTGCTTGCCCTCACGCTTCTTGCGGGTGCGGGATTCTTTGTCAGCGGGATCTACAAGGTGACCCACCGGGACCTGGGATGGCATGCCAGTAACGTGGTGATCGGCTTCATCGAGCTTGACCACGACCACTACGGTGAACAGCTGGACCCGCGCTCCCTGGCCTTCGGAGACCGGATGCTCGCCGCGCTCCGGGCGCTGCCGGGCACGGAGGCCGCAGCGCTGTCAATAGACTCGCCCGCCTGGGGACTCCGTCCCACGTCGTTCCGGATCGAGGGTCAGCCCGCACCGGAACCGGGCAAGGAGGCCTACGTGCACGGAACGAACGCGAGTCCCGGATACCTGAAGGTGTATGGGATCCGCCTTGTCCAGGGCCGGGATTTCAACGAGACCGACCGACCGGGGTCGCCGCCCGTCGTCATCGTCAACGAATTCATGGCCAAGAAGTTCTGGCCGGGAGAGAATCCCATTGGGAAACGGGTCGGCAAGACGGATCCGGCAAAACCCGAATGGGCCGAGGTGGTCGGCGTCATGGCCGACTTCAGGGGCGCCGGCGACTTCTACTACCCGAACCAGGACAGCTCCACCTTCCTGGTGCCCTGGGCCCAGAACAACCACCGGTTCATATCGTTCAATGTGCGTACCGCGGGGGACCCCGGACCTTTCAAGGAGACGGTCCGCAAGGCGATGGGGCTCCTCGCGCCGGACGTCGCCCTTAGCGACCTGCAGACGGTGCCCGAGGTCATGGACGAGGAGGTGTCCTACTTCGAATTCCTGCGACGGATGCTTTTGCAGACATCGGCCCTCGGGCTCCTGCTCGCGGCTGTCGGAATCTACGGTGTGGTGGCAAACCTGGCTTCCGAGCGCACCAAGGAGATCGGGATCCGGATGGCACTCGGCGCCCAACCTGCGGGACTCGCGTGGCTGTTCCTAAAGAACGGGATCCAGCTTGCCACGGTCGGTTGGGTTATCGGCCTCGGGACCTCGTTTCTCCTCCTCAGTTTCCTGACCAAGATGCTTCCGAATCTCCCGGGCAACAATCCCCTGTTCGTCATCGCCGTGTCATTCCTTCTCGTCGCAACCGCGCTTCTGGCGTGCTGGCTCCCAGCCCGCCGGGCGACGAAGGTCGATCCGACAGTCGCCCTCCGGTCGGAATAACCTGGCAGGAGCGGCCGAGGCGGCTTCAACGGAGGGATCCCGTCAGCACCGGCGCGGGATGTCCGAGAACGGGCCTTTATTCGAGAATTCGGCCGGGCCCGGGCTCCAAGGGGAGTCGGGCGACCAGGGTGTTAGCCCCCTGGGCGTGAGTCCGTGGAGTCCGAACGCCAGGCGCCCGCGGTCACCGGAAACATCGATATCCTGAATTTGGTGCAGCCGTAGGGGACAAGACGAATCACCTCGGATGCCGTTCCCTCAATCGGCTTGTCCGGCAGAGCCTGCGCATCGGTTGGTCGCCAGTCAAAGCCACGAGCGGGAGCTTCAAGCGCAACCGGGGCGTCCGGGGACCAATCCCAATGGGCCGGCATCGGATGACAAACCACTTTAATGCCATCGTCCGTCGTGCGCGAATCGGTATCGATCGCATACTGCCACTTGGCATTCTTCACAGGCGTGTTGGCGTCAACCTCCGGAATTGGCAGGGCGAAGAGGAGCGGGCCAAAGAGCACAGCTGCAAAGGGCAGCCGCCGGAATTCGAACACCTGCGCCGGTTCGAAGCTGAAGTAATCGCGGTTTGCCGACGGAAACTCGGTTTCGTACCCACGAACAACCCTCGGGTGCATGGGCAACGTGATTTCGATCACGTCGCCGTTCCTCCACATGCGGTCAATCCGCACGAAACCCCGGGCGTCCGGCCCCGTCGAAGACACGACTCCATTGACCGTGATGCGCGCATCCCTGCACCAGCCGGGAATGCGCGCGTAAAGGGGGAACTCCACGGGCGCCTGCGGCACAATACTCATCCGGATGCTTTCCCCGAACGGATAGTCTGTGGTGGTCGCGATCCTGACCGGTATTCCAGGTCCCACGTTCGCCGTAACCGTAGAGGGGCCATAAAGGGTCGCGGCCAATCCGTTGTCGTGCGTTGCCATCCACATATGAATGACGAAATTCGGAATGATGCGATTGATCGCGCCGACGCAGCAAAGAACCGTCGGGCAGCCAAGCGGGTGGAATCGATTACCCTCAGGGCCCGGACTGTTCGGCTGCTCGCACGGCATGGCGGCAGATTGAATCCTGTTGGGCGACTGGTAGTAGCACATGGTCTTGAAATCGCGGTCCGGCGGCGCCGCACCCGCGTTGAAGAAGGCGCGCTCCATGCGATCACCCCAATTGCCAGTTCCCTGGATCCGGTACATCCACGACGTGGCGAGGAGCATCGACGTTACGTCGCACGTCTCGGTCTTTCGAAATGCGCCAATCCCCGAGGCGAATTCCTCCCCGGACGCCACCCCGTAGGGAAGCATGTGGTTTTCATCGAGCCACTTGAAGGCGGCAAGGGTCGCACTGAGATGATTGGCGTCGCGGGACCACGGATAGGCGACGGCTGGCAGTCGGATGTTCTCGTAAAAGATGTCCATATGTCCGGGCAGGATGTGGCCTTCCGGCCATCTCCGAATTTCCCGGGCGACGTCGGGCTGAGAAATGGCCTGGAGCGCACGATCCAAGATCCGCGGATCACCGCTGTAGGAATAAGTCTCGAGCATCGGGTCGAGATTGCACAACCCGCTAACTTGAACGCCTCCCAGGTCGATGTTGCCCATCTTCGATGGATAGTCGGCGTATACCTTGACCAGCGCGTCGAGGACGCGCCGGTCACCGGTACCCTGATAGAGTGCGACCAACGCCCGGCCCATCTGCGAATGCGCCCAGCTTTCAAAGCCATCCGGTTTGTAGCCTTGCTTCCAATAGATGAACGTCGTGCCAAACTCGGCCTTGTTCACGCCGTCAACAACCTGATCCAGACGGGCCCGGATCTTCCTGATCAGAGGCTCGTCATGGAGGATTAGGCCGAGTCGGATAGCCCCGTCCAACCAATAGGCGCTCTGTTCCAGCGGCCAGCCAGTACCATCGGGCTTTGCGCCGGGGGCCTGGATTGGAATGCCCTTCCATCCATCCGCAAACGTCGGATGCCATTCGTCCAGATGTCCCGTAATGCCGTCGCGAGCCGATTGCGCCCAGTCTCGCAACCATCCTGCTGGTTCCACCGCACCGGGAGGCAGCGGCAGGAACGCGGGGGCGACGGCCGGCTCAAATGGCCGCGCATAGATCGCAGCCGCATTCGGGTTGGCGCGAACCTGAGCGGACTGTCCGGCTACTCCTGCCGGGATGAGTGCACCAAGCAAAAGGCATATCCTGGGGAGTTTCATGATCTGCGCCAAAACGTGACGAGCGCCAGCACCCAAAACGAGGGAAGGTTGGTCCGTTCTGGGCATGAAGGCTGCCGCGGAAACAGAAGGCGGTCAAACCCCTACCTGCACAAACGGGAACGCGTAGCCAAGGCCAAGGACCGAACGCCCAGGTCGAAACGGTATGAATTCCGTAGGGTGACTTGAAAGCGGCTCTTTCGCGACAGTAGTTCAATCACCCTTTGTGGAACACTCGTGAAAATGGGCTTCCCTCGCTTGAGTGGACACCAATATTCTTGGACGACTCGGCCCGTACCGGTGTCCGAATGACCAAACAGGCCAAGTATATTCAAGCTGACTAGACCATATCGTAAGGATACGATTGCACGCTTGAATTCCGGCGTGCTTATTGTTGCGGGCTGTACTTGGAAGTAGGCAATCTCACTATGCGTATATCTGGATTCGGCCATGCTCTGTTCGGAATCGCAGTGGCAGGCCTCGCTATACTTAGTTTGGTGTACGGCAACTTCGCGCCAATAATGGAGCCGTCTTCTACTTTGCTTCCCTGGCCGGAAGTTTGGGCCTATGGATCGGGGGCAATCTTGCTGGCTGCAAGTGCCGGCTTGTTCTTTGCGCGCACAGCTTTGGTAAGCGCGGTGATTATCGGAGTGTACGAATCTGTGTGGGTCGTGGCGCGCGCGCGCCCTGTTGTGCTCAAGCCTATGATCGTCGGCTCTTGGTACGGTTTTGGCGAAGCCCTGGGACCACTGCTTGGCGTATGGATTCTCTACGCCGTGCTACGCCGCCAATATGGCGCGCCCAAAGTGACTGTGATGACCGGCGACCGCGCGCTACACGTGGCGCGAGTACTTTTCGGCGCGGCTTGCGTAACGTATGGCGCCGCGCATTTTGCCTACGCAACGTATACAGCTGCAATGGTGCCGGCGTGGCTTCCCGGCCGGATGGGGATCGCATATCTTACTGGAGCCTGTCATGCAGCCGCGGGCTTCAGCCTTCTCGTTGGGGTTCTTCCCCGCTTGGCGGCGACATTGGAGGCCATAATGATGAGTCTTTTCGGCGTTTTGGTCTGGTTACCGAGTTTTTTAGCGCAGCCCGTGCCTGAATGGGCGCCTTCAAGACAAATTCAATGCTCGGAGACCTTCTTGACCTTCTTGCTGGCAGCGTCGGCATGGATCGTCGTCGCATCGCTGCGGAGCACCCCTTGGGGTTTAGCGCCGACTGTACCCGACGATTCCGAGGCGCCGGTTGAATAGTTGTGGCGTGAGCGCGTAGGTAATTTCACCTTGCGCCGTCGGTTTGGTGTCAACATCGGCGCGGGCGCTCTAATGTCATCTTTACGGGGAGTATTCGAATGTGGCGAAGGACCGCGCAGGCGAGGTTGGTCCGAATGTCGCTTTGCAAGCTGAATAACGGGCTTCTTTCAACAAACCTCCAACCTCCGCGCCAAATTGCCTTGAGGACCGGCTGTTGCAAAAGGACCCGTATTGGAACGGGTCAATTCGGACGCGCAAACGATACTATCTGGTTTTGCTCGCGGTGATTGCTCCAGAATCGCGCGCCGTCGAAAGCGAGCGCACGGGCCGCGAATGGGATGCGCATAAGGTCCTCGATCTGCGGCCTCGCCGGCCGCGGGTCCACGCGAGTGAGCCAGTAGTCGCCCTTCTCCTCATCGTCGTTCGTGACAAGGAAGATGAAGCCGTCGACGAAGACCTGTCCGCAGATGCCGTGCGGAACATCGATCACGCGCTCGACCTGACCCTCGGCTCCGAGAGCGAGCACCTTCCTGGGGTGCCATTGGCTGACGTGCAGCCGCCAGCCGTCATAACCGAGTTGGGAGCCGGTGTCATCCGGGCAAGGTATGCCGAACTTGCCGTCAAAACCCCGCCACGGGATGCAGCGCCGGATGATCCGGTTGTCTTCCGCCGTCTCACCGCAAAGGACACGGAGCTCATTCTCCATTGCCGTCATTCCCCATGGCGTGCCCGGCGCCGCCGACTCCCAGATGACCGTCCATGTCGCCGGATTGATTCCATAGATGCGCTTTGTCTCCCGCGAGCCCATCCAGAGCGTTGAACCGTCCCACGCGAGCGACTGGGGCCTCGGAGCCGGCGAGGCGAGTCGCTGAAGTTCCTCGATGTTGTTCATGACTGGTAAGGTGAAGAGACTGATCTTGTCCTTCCTTCATACGCCGAAGCAATTAACATGTGGGCGGGCAAAACCCCTTTGGGGCCGTCGATAGTGAAGGGCTCACTTGGAATCCCATCCATTGCACCCAGGGGATACCCGCGCCGGCCCTTAAAAAAGCCTAGGCGGGGCCGCTTTCGCGACCCCGCCAGGTCCAGCTTCAACTAAGTGCTCCCGCGGGCATTCGCCCGCCGAGATTGCACGGACTATTCGACCATATCCGGCAAGGGTGGTTCCCACAGAAAGCTTGCCAGCCGGGAAGCCGGCTCTGAGCGTCCCGCAACCCCAAAATGCCCTCAAAAGCAGCCAAGACACCCTCAGACGCCCCGGTCGCAGCCCCGACCCCGACCGCGCGCATTACCGACCTGGAAATCAAAGACGCGCAGATCATCTTCGGGGCCGTCTGGCAGAGCCTAGAGGCCGATTTCGGCGTTGAGCATCTGCGGTTTCCGAAGGAGATCATCCTTCTCGGCGGAGCGCCGGGCGCGGGCAAGGGCACGAACACCCGGTTCATCTCCAAGGCGAAGGGGCTGACCCACGGACCGATCGTGATCAGCGCCCTGCTCGACTCGCCGGAGGCCCGCCGCTTCAAGGACGCGGGAATCATGGTCGGCGACCGCGAGGTCATCGACCTGTTGTTCCGGCGCCTCCTGGGTCCCGAATACCGGGACGGCGTCATCATTGACGGGTTCCCGAGGACCAAGGTCCAGGTGGAGTGCCTCAAGCTCCTCGTCGACAAGATGCACGCGCTGCGGAGGGAGTTCTACCGGACGCCGCTCGGAATCCATTTTCGCCAGCCCACGATCCACATCATGGTCCTTTTCGTCGACGAGGCCACGAGCGTCGCCCGGCAGCTGCGCCGCGGCGTCGAGGTGCGCGCGCACAACAAGGAGGTGCGCCGGACGGGCATCGGCGAGCTGTTCGAGGAGCGCGCCACCGACTTCGACAAGGCGTTAGCTCAGCGCAGGTACAGGGTCTTTAAGGAGCAGACGTGGGACGCCCTGCAGGAGCTTAAGGAAATCTACCACTATCATTTCGTAAACGCTCAGGGAAAGCTTCCGGAGGTGGAGAAGAACATCCTCAAGGAGCTCGAGTACCAGAGCACCCTGGAGCTGGACCCCCGGACCGTTGACCGCCTGCGAGGCATTCCGGTCGCAAGCGAGATCGTGGTGCACGCGAGGCAGGACCTCGTGAAGCGCCTCGACTCGTACGAGCTCGAGCACGAGGAGCTCTTCAGCAACGTGGCGGGGTTCATTGAACGGAAGATCATGCCGATCGTCCTGCGGCATGCGATATCGGGGACCGCGCTCGTGAACACCGAGGACACGATGCTCGATGACCCGCGGGCCCTGGCCATGCTGATCGACATCTTCTCCGAGCGTGGCTACCACGCCGCGGTCGACATTCACCGGATCGAGGTCCCCGAGCACGTGGACCTCAAGACCGGAGCCGTGAAATGCCGGCAGAAGAAGGTCTACCGGATCCAGATCCGCTTCACGGGCTCCGAGATCCGACGGGGCTGAGGGGCTATTCGAAGCGCAGGGCCTCGATCGGGTCCAGCGCCGCGGCCTTCCACGCGGGATAGAGGCCGAAGGCGATGCCGATGAACGTGCATACCAGCACGCCGACGAGCGCCCATCCCCACGGGAACACGATCGAGACGGACAGCCACATCGCGAGCCCGTCGCCGGCGATGGTTCCAAGAAGGATGCCGAAGAGCCCGCCGGTGACCGACAACACGACCGCCTCGATGAGGAACTGCGTCATGATGAGGATCTTCCGGGCCCCGACCGCCTTGCGGACGCCGATCTCCCGGGTCCGCTCCGTCACGCTCACAAGCATGATGTTCATGATGCCCACGCCCGCCGCGAGGAGCGCGATGGCGCTGATGATGAACGCGCCGCCGCTTATGACGTCCGCTATCTTGGCGAAGGCGGCGATGAGGGAGTCGTTGGAATAGACCTCAAAGTCCTCCTCCTGGCCGGGCCTCAGCCCGCGCACAATACGCATGGCGCCAATCCCCTTGTCCATGGTCTGGTTGTACAGCAGCTGGGTCGGAGCCTGGGTCGCAATGTTGATCGTGTACCGATCGGCCCCGAAATCCATGAGGAAGCGCGTGATCGGCACCATAATGATCTGGTCCTCGCTCTCTCCAAACATGGAGCCCTTCTTCGCAAAGGTCCCGATCACGGTGTAGGTGCGCCCATTCGCCTTCACAACCTTCCCGAGGGGGTTCTCGGAGGGATAGAGCTTAGAGATGATGTCCTGCCCGATGATCGCCACGGGGCGCGCGAGATCGATGTCGGCGCCGGTGAAATTACGGCCCGTGTCTATCGTGTACTGGTTTGCGGCGAGGAAATACTCGTTCGTGCCGCCGAAAGTCACGCCCGGGGTCGTCTTGTGGCCGCCGTACGTGGCTTGCACCGGGTTGTTGTTCTCGAACGCCTTGAGGCAGATGACATCGGCCGTCCCCCGCATGAGCTCGATGTAGCGCTGGGCCTCGGTGAGCTTGATGTTCCTCCGGGAGGCGTACTTGTGCCAGTCGTTCCCGTTGTCCACCTGGATCCCTGTGGGCCATTTGGCGAACTGGAACATGTTGGATCCCAGGAAGCTCAGGCCGGTCTCGATCGAGCCGCGAAGCGCGGACACGGCAGTCATGACCCCGATCACCGAGAAGACGCCTATTGTGATGCCGGACATCGTAAGGAACGACCGGAGCTTGTTCACCCCGAGCGAGCCGAACGCCATCTTCAGGATCTCATTCATAGCGAAGGGCGACCACGGGATCCAGGCGCGAGGCGCCCAGCGCCGGGACGAAGCCTGAGATGATGCCGGTGGCTACCGAAACAAAGATGGAGGTCAGCACAAGGCCGAACGAGAACACGAGCGGGAACGTGGGCATTGCGGACTTGACGGCGACACCGAGCAGATAGGTCACGCCGAGGCCCACCATCCCGCCGGCGAAGCAGATCGAGACGGCCTCTATGAGGAACTGCAGGAGGATCGTGCGGCGGCGGGCGCCGAGCGCCTTCCGGGTGCCGATCTCCTTCGTGCGCTCCCTCACGCTCACGAAAGTGATGTTCATGATGCCGATCGCGCCGACGAAAAGCGAAAGCCCCGTGACGAAGAGCCCGGCAAACGCAATTCCCTGCTTGATGGGATCAAGCTGCGCCTTGAACGCCTTCTGCTGCTCAACTGAGAAATTATCCCTCTCGCCCGGCAGCAGGCTGCGGACGCGCCGCATCGCGCCGATCAGCTCCTCCTGCGCGTCGTCCATGTGCAGCTTGTCCTTCATCTTCACGTGCAGCTCAACCTGCCCCCACCGTATGTCGAAGTACTTCCGGAAGGCGTTCATCGGAATGATCGTCTGGTTGTCCATGCTGAAGAGGCCGAGGAACGACCCCTGCTTCGCAAGGATGCCGATCACGCGGAAAGGCTGACCCTCGATCCTGACCGTCTGGTCCATCGCGGACCGACCGGGAAAGAGCTTATCGGCCACATCGAGCCCCAGCACGCACACCTGACGGCCCGCCTTGGCCTCGGTTTCGTTGAAGAGCCGGCCCTCCTGGAAGTCGGCGGAGATTGTCCGTCCATAGTCCGCGTTCGTGCCGAAGGTGTAGACGCCCGAAACCTGGTTCTGGGCCGACTTGATGGTCGACTGCCGGCCGGCCACAGGCACGGCAACGTCAAGGAGGGTGTTGGGCGTCGCGTCAAAGACCCTGTTCAGGGCGTCGGCGTCCTCCGGGTGGAAGGGCGGCCGGTTGGCGTAGTTCCACCAGTCCTCGACGTTGTGCCACGGCCATTTCTGCACATAGAGCATGTCGTCGCCGAGCATGGCGAGGCTCCTGTCGAACCCTATGTCAATGCCGTTGATCGCCGTCCCCATGAGTGTCACCGCCACGATCCCGATGACCACGCCGAGCGCCGTGAGCGCCGAGCGCATCTTGTTCGCCCGGATCTGCGCCAAAGCAATCCGGACCGACTCGGTGAGCTCGTAGAGGATCCTGTTCATTTCGGCAGCCTGGTCAGTCAGCCGGGCCGTCACTCTCGATCAGGCCGTCGTGGATCCGGATGATCCGGCGGGCGTGGCGGGCGATGGACTCCTCGTGGGTGACCACGATGATGGTGTTGCCCCGCTCGTAGAGGTCGTCGAAGAGCGCCATGATCTCCACGCCAGTCTTGGAGTCGAGGTTGCCCGTCGGTTCGTCCGCAAGGATGATCGAGGGCCGGTTCACGAGGGCGCGCGCAATGGCGACCCTCTGTCGCTGCCCGCCCGAAAGTTCGTTCGGCTTGTGGTGGATGCGTCCGCCAAGGCCCACGCTCTCCAGCGTCTCCCTCGCCCGCTGGTGGCGCTCGTGCGGGGGAACGCCCGCATAGATGAGCGGAAGCTCGACATTGCGCAGCGCGTCTGATCGGGCCAACAGGTTGAAGGTCTGGAACACGAACCCGATCTCGCGGTTGCGGATCTCAGCCAGCTCGTCGTCCACCATCGACGCGACGTTCTGGCCGTTGAACTCGTACCTGCCCGAGGTGGGCGTGTCCAGGCAGCCGATCATGTTCATCAGGGTCGACTTTCCCGACCCGGAAGGGCCCATGATGGCAAGGTACTCGTTCTTATGGATGTTGAGCGAGACGCCGCGCAGGGCGTGGATCGTCTCTTCGCCCATCTGGTACAGCTTGGTCACGCCCTCGATGGAGATGACCAGGGGACCGACGGGGCGCACTTGGCGCGACTCAACGGGTGCCGGAGGCGGAATCATGGCGCGGTTGCCTATTTGGTCTCGGCGGTGTCGGGCTTCGGCTTTTCGACCTTGACCTTGGCCCCGTCCTTTAGCGTGCGGCTGATGGCGGCGTACGTGCCGGAGACAACCTCGTCGCCGACCTTGATCCCGGACTTGATCTCGATCACCGAGTTGTCCGCAATCCCGGTCTCGACTTTCTGGAGCTTAACCTTGTCGCCATCGAGGACAAAGACGACGCGCATGAGTTTCTCGCGCTCGCGATGCGCGTCCGCCTTCTCAGAGCCCTGGTCCTGGTCGTTGCCGGTGCGCTCCTTGGCGTCCTTGGCATTCTTCTTCTGAAGCTCGTCCGCGGACAGCCCGCCCTCGGCCCGCACGGTGACGCTCTGGATCGGGATCGCCACGACATCCTTCGCGGTCTGCGTCTCGACATCGGCGGTCGCGCTCATGCCCGGGCGCAGGGCGGCGTCCTTGTCGGAGACGCGGATCTTGACGATGAAGTTCGTGACCTGGTCGGAGGCCGCAGACGACTGCCCGCTGGCTCCGGCATTGTCGGCCGAGGCGCCGATCTCGCGGACCACGCCGTTGAACTTGCGGTCGGGATAGGCGTCGATGCTGATCTTGACCGGGTCGCCGACCTTCACGTTCACGATGTCGTTCTCGTTCACCTTCACACGGACCTCCATCTTGCTAAGGTCCGCCACGCGCATGATCTCCGTGCCTGCGAAGTTGGTCGACGACTGGACGCGCTCGCCCACCTCCGAGGAACGCGCGCTCACCGTCCCGTCCATCGGCGAGTAGATGGACGTCTTGGAAAGGGAGTCCTTGGCTTGGTTGAGCATGCCCTCCGCCTCGTCGACCGTGGCCAGGGCCGTCTGGCGGTTCGCCTTGGCCGCGTCATAGTTGGTCTTGTAGGTCACATAGTCGAAGTCGGAGACGAGCTTCCTGTTGTAGAGGTCCTGGTATTTCTTGAAATCCGCCTCGGCCTTCTCGAGCTGCACGAGGCTGTTGACCGCCCCCGAGTGGGCCACGGCCACCGCGGCGGCCTCCTGGTCCACCTGCGCCTGATAGAGGTCGGGCTTGATCCTGACGATCAGGTCGCCCTTCTTGACGGCCGCGCCCTCACGGAAAGGCAGCGCCGTTATCTCCCCATACACCTCGGGGGTAATCTTGACCTCGACCTCGGGCTGGACCTTGCCCGTGGCGGTGACGACTTGGACAATCGTCTTCTTGACGGCCTTTTCCGTCGTGACGGATGTGCCCACGTTCGCGCCCTTCTTCTTTATGACGGCGACAGTGATGAGAACGCCGAACAGCACGATCGCGCCGATGAGGTACCACTTGAGCCGCGATTTCTTCCGCGGTTTTGCGACAGGGGAAGCCACGGCGTTTCCGGACGAGAGGGAAGCAGTCATAGTTGTAGCATTCACGGGTAATGGGATGTTGGTCAAACGTTCACGCAAAGCCCCGCGCTCCAAGAAAAACAGCGTGGGGAGGCCGGAACCGGCCTCCCCACGCTAACACAACTAACAACGAGCGAGGGCGGAGGAAACATGCGTCCTCCAAAAGGAGAACCATATTGCGGCCAATCGTCGCAAAATCAGGCCAGACTGCGTCCCGGGCGGGGTCTAAGCGCAGGAATGCGGGTCGGCCTTCGATCGGCATGACGACACAACACCGTCCCGAGGCCGATAGTTACACTAAACTTTGATGAACGGGTGCACCGGAGGATGGACGGGGGACCAATTCACCCCGCAGGCGCCCGGTGGGGCTTCAGCGACGCCCAGCGCCCCAGCCGATGGCGCCCTTCCCGTGAATTGGATCGGCAGCGTCCTGGCCGCCGCCGCGCGTCCATAATATCGGCGAGACGCTTTACAAGCTATGCGCGCAGAGATCCGGATCGGCGCTCCCGCTCCGCCCACAGCGCGGCGCCGACGATTCCCGCTTCGTTCAGGAATTCGGCCGGGACCAATCTCGCGCGGGGTTTGACGTACTTGAAGAACTTTGCGTGCTTCGCGCTGATGCCGCCGCCGATGATGATCAGCTCCGGCCAGAGGATGTCCTCGAGCGTATCAATGTAGCGGCCCAGCCGGCTTCCCCACTCCTTCCACGACAGGTCCTTCCTGTGCTTCACCGAAGCCGCGACGCGCTTCTCGGCGTCCCGACCGTCAATCTGCAGGTGGCCGAGCTCGCACGGGAAAAGGGCGCCACGGAAGAAGAGGGCGGACCCGACACCCGTTCCCAGCGTGAGCATGAGTGCCTTTCCTTTGAAATCCTTGCCGGCGCCAAACCTCATCTCGGCAAGGCCGGCGGCGGCCGCATCGTTGGTCAGCGCCACGGGCAGGCGCATCACCTTGCTGAAGAGCTTGATACCGTCGCACCCGATGAACTTCTTATCGAGGTTCGCCGACGTCAGGATGGTGCCGCCGTGGATGACCCCGGGAAAGCCCATCCCAACGGGGCCCCTCCATCGGAAGTGCGCGGCGATCATGCCCGCGGCATCGGCCATCTCATTCGGCGAAAGAAGAAGGGGGGTCTCGATCTTGAAGCGGTCGGCAAGGAGGCGGCCGGTCAATGTGTCGACCGGGGCGCCCTTAACGGCCGACCCGCCGATGTCTATCCCGAGTGCCTTCATCAGGCCACAGAGACAGCCCAACAGGCTCATTTCAATGCCGTGTTTCGGTTCTGGCACCATTTTAAGGCCCTGTCGCGCCACCGCGCGCCGCCAAGCCAGTGTTCTTCCGGGTCAGTCCCCTTGACGCGGGGCCCCCGCCGCGTTCCTCTTTTCACAATGAAAGTCACCTATTACCTCGAGGTCCTTTCTTCCTGGTGCCATTGGGTCGAGCCGGTGTGGGCAGACCTCAAGGCGCGCTACGATGGAAGGGCCGAATTCGAATGGCGGATCGCCCTCATGCGCCAGCAGGACTTCCCGGTATCCCGCAGCCAGTGCGACTGGTTCTACCGCCGAAGCGGCGGGACCGTCATGCATTCGCCGGTCATGCTCAACTCCGGGTGGTATGAGGACTGGCGCACGGACGGATTCGTGAACCCGAGCCTCGTGGCCGAGGCTTGCAAGGACTTTGGGTTCCACGACGACAAGGTCCGGCTCGCGCTCTCGCGCGCCGCCGTGATCGACGGCCGGAAGGTCGGGAACATCGAGGAGGCCGCGTCGGTCGCGGCAAAGGCATCGGGGGTCCCGGCCAAGAAGATCCGGGCGCGGGCGGAATCCGCGGCCGTCAGGGCGAGGGTGGACGCGAGCACGGCCGAATTCTACTCGCACCGGATCACGCAACGGCCCGCATTTGTCCTCGAGGACTCCATCGGCGACAAGGCGGTGTTCTCCGGCCTGGTCAGGATTGAGCCCATTGCTATGACAATCGATGCCATGCTTTCCGACACGGCTGCCTACGCCGCGCACGCCGCCCACCACGGGGCGCCCCCGAAGAAATAGGCCGGGACCGACGCCCGATGGACTACATCAATCTCGGACCCACGGGGCTTAAGGTGTCCCGTATCTGCCTGGGCACGATGACCTACGGATCTAGCAAATGGAGGCCGTGGGTGCTCGACGAGCGGGAAAGCCGGCCGTTCCTGAGACGGGCGCTCGAGGTCGGCATCAACTTCTTCGACACGGCGGACATGTATTCGCTCGGGGCGAGCGAGGAGGTCGTCGGGAGGGCCCTGAGGGACTTTGGCCCGGGCCGCGACCGCGTCGTGATCGCGACAAAGGTCTTCAACGCGATGGGCGACGATCCGAACCAGCGCGGCCTTTCGCGAAAGCACATCCGCCACGCGATCGAGGAGAGCCTCAGGCGCCTCGGGACCGACTACGTCGACCTCTACCAGATCCACCGGTTCGACCCGGCGACCCCCATCGAGGAGACGATGGAGGCCCTCAACGACCTCGTGCGGGCGGGCAAGGTCCTCCACCTGGGCGCATCGTCGATGTTCGCCTGGCAGCTCTCGAAGATGATCCACGCCGCCGAGGCGCGCGGATGGACGCCGTTTGTCACGATGCAGAATCACTACAATCTGCTGTACCGCGAGGAGGAGCGGGAGATGGTTCCCTTCTGCGCCGACAAGTCGATCGGACTCCTGCCATGGAGCCCGCTGGCGCGCGGAATCCTCGCCCGCGGCCCAGATGCTGGCACGGCCCGGGCGACCACGGACGACTACGCGCGAAGCCTCTACGGCGCGGACCTCTCCGATGGTGACCGGGCGATCGTCGCCGCGGTCCATAAGGTGGCGGCGGCAAGGGGCGTCCCGCCCGCGCAGATCGCGCTCGCCTGGCTCTGCCAGCGGCCCTGCGTCGTGGCGCCGATCGTGGGCGCTTCCAAGCCGCACCACATCGAGGATGCCGTTGCGGCCCTGGCGCTCAGGCTGAGCGCCGAGGAAGTTGCGGCGCTCGAGGCGCCCTACGTCCCGCACGCCGTCGCAGGGCACAGATGAACTGGAAAGCAGCGTTTCCGAGGTCGGTGCCGCTTGCTGCGGCGGCTGCCTTTGCGGCGGCACGCGCCCTCGCAGGGACAGGGACGGTCTTCGACGACAGGAACGGCGACGGCGTCCGCGAACCCGGCGAGCCGGGGTTGTCGTCCGTCGCAGTCTCAAACGGCGTCGATGTCGTGCTGACCGACACGGGAGGCGCCTATCGGATTCCCGACAGGCCGGGCGCCCGTATCTTCGTGATCAAGCCGAGGGGCTGGCGCCCGCCCGTCGACGGGGAGAATCTCCCGCTGTTCCATGCTCCGCCCGGCGCCGGCGCGGTCGTCGATTTCCCGCTTCGGAAGTCGGACGAGCCGGATACCCTGCGGGTGCTCGTCCTCACCGACCCGCAGCCGGCATCGCCCGTCGAGCTGGGCTATCTTTCCCGGGGCCTGGTCGAGGGCGTCGGACACAGGGATGACTTTGCCTTCGGCGTCACGCTCGGCGACGTCGTATATGACCGGCCCGACCTTTTCCACGCCGTGAACGCCGTGCTGGCCCGGATCGGCGTCCCCTGGTACAGCGTCCCCGGCAACCACGACCTCGCGCTTGGTACGCCCAACGAGGACGCCGCGGTGGCACCGTTTGAATCCGTCTACGGGCCGTCCACCTACGCGTTTCACGCGGGCCCCGCGCTCTTCGTCGCCCTGGATGACGTGAGGCCGCAGGGCGGACCGCGCTACATAGGGGGCCTGCGCCGCGAGCAGTCCGTGTTCCTCGGAAATCTCCTGAAGACGACACCTGTCGACGAGTGGGTGGTTCTCATGATGCACATCCCGCTGTTTTCTCCGGACCCCTCGGGGGCCGAGACCTTCCGGGCGGCCGACCGGCTCAGGCTCTTCAGCCTCCTTGGCAGCCGCCGCAACGTCCTCGTGCTTTCGGGCCACACCCACTACCAGCGCCACGTGATGCACGGTCCGGACGACGGCTGGACGGGAGCGGATCGCCTCCACGAGTACAATGTCGCGGCGGCCTGCGGCGGATTCTGGGGCGGCCCGCCGGATCGCGACGGGATACCCGCGGCGACCATGTGGGACGGCACGCCGCCCGGGTACGCTATCCTCCGGTTTGAGGGCGACCGGGTCTCGCTCGACTATGTCCCCGCGAGGCTGCCGGCTGATCACCAGATCGCCCTTCATTCCCCCGCAGCGGTCGCACCGAGGCAGGGTTACGTCTCATTCTACGCAAACGTCTTCAACGGCCACGACGGGTGGCTCGTCGAGGCGCGCGTCGACGACCGGGCCTGGAATCCCGTTCGCAGGATCCTTGGCTGGGACCCGTCGTATGCGGCCGATTTTCTCGCGCAGGACACGGATGCCCACCCGTCGAGCCGGCCCAGGCTGCCCGACCCGGCAATCTGCTATCACCTGTGGCGCGGAACGCTACCGGCAGACCTGGCCCCGGGCCGACACACCCTTTTCGTACGCGCCACCGACCCTTTCGGCCAGACCTACTCAGCGCAGAGCACGCTCGATGTCGTGAGGCCCTGACACTACCGGAAAATCGGTACATATTTTCGCGTAGGAATAGTCCATGACGGCCCGGGAAAAACGCGTTTCATCACCGGCGTCGTTTCCGCTCCACAGCCATCGGTCCGCCTTCTTGCGGGTTGTGCTCTTCTCTGGATAGCCGCCTGGGATGCCGCCGCATTGCCGGGCGTCGCGCAGGACCCGTTGCAGGGCACGGAGGGCATGCCGCCGATGCGCGTCTTCACGGCGCGCGAGACGGGCGTACCGACCATGGCCTGGTCGGCGGCGCAGGACGGCTCCGGGAGGATGTTCTTTGGATGCGACACGGTTGTTTCGTTCGACGGGGACCGCTGGCGCACGGAGAGGATGGACGCCACGTACCTTGTCCGCGGCCTGGACGTCGGGCCGAACGGCCGCATCTGGGCGGCGGGTGTGAACCAGGTCGGCTGGTTCGAGCCAGGGGGCCGTAGCCGACTGAAGTACCATTCCCTGCTGCCCCGCATTCCCGCGGGCGTGGCCGACATCGGCGACGTCTGGAGGGTGTACGCCCAGGGCGACAACAGCGCCATCTTTGTGGCCCGCGAGAGGGTCCTGCGGTGGGACGGGGAGAAGTTCGAGTCGTGGGAGTTTCCCGGGATGAACCTTCTCTGGTCGACGCGCACGCCCCGCGCCGTGTACGTGCATTATCCGCCGCTCGGCCTTCTGACGATCGGCAAGAAGGGGCCGTCCCTTGCAGTGCCGGCTTCCGTGATCGGAGCGTCGGAGGTCCGATGGCTCGATGACACGCGGGGCGATTGGCTGCTGCTAACGCCACAGGGCTTCAAGACGCTCCATGGGGGCTCCTGCACGCCGCTCAATTCCGAGGCCTCGGACTTCGTGCGCTCGAACACCCCCACCTCGGTGGCTCGCCTGAACGACGGCTCCCTGGCGATCGGCACGCTTCAGGGAGGGATCGCCATTGTGACGCGGGATGGAGGTGTTCGCAGGGTCTTCAACCTTCGGGCGGGGCTGCCGGCCAACCAGATTTACTCGCTCTTTGTGGACCGTGACGGCGCGCTCTGGGCGACGGGGCCCTCGCAAATCGTCCGCCTCGCGATCGGATCTGACACCGCGGTCTATGGCCAGCGAAGCGGCTATCCTCCCGGCGGCTGCGTTTCGATCGATGAGTTCTCGGGTGCCGTGTATGCCGTGTCCCACAGCGACATCTTCCGCCTCTGCGGGGACCCACAGTCGGGCGGCGCCGGCCGGTTCATCGCTCTTGGCACCACCAGCAGCAGGTTCTACAGCCTGCTCTCGACGCCCCAGGGGCTTGCCGTAGGGCACCTCAACGGTCTTGGGCTCTGGTCCCCCGCGGGAATGAGGCCCCTGATTCATCTGGATGACATCGTGTTCCGGACGACGCCGTCCCGGTCGCGGCCCGGACGAATCCTCGCCTCGCTGTTTGACCGCGTCCTCTCCGTCGACCCGAAAACCGGCGATTCAAGCGTCGTCGCGGACTCCCTGCCCGACTACGGCGACTCCGTGGCCGACGAGCCGTCGGGGAGGGTCTGGATCGGCACGCCGTCGATGGGGCTGTTCGTCGCGGGCCCCGGGTCAACGCGGTCAGTGTCGGCGGGTTCCCGCTTTGGCCCGATGGCATCCACCGGCGCCGCATTTGTGACCCGGGTGGGCGCGAGGATCGTGGTCCTGACGAAGGGAGAGGGGTTCTACCTCGACGCAAAGGCGGGCAGGTTCCTTCGCATTGGAGGCGTTCCGGAGGGCAACCCGGCGGCGGTCTCCAACGCGGACAGCAGCGGCTGCGCGTGGGCCGCAATCTACCCGGAAGAAGGAGGGCATTCCCCGCGGTTGGGGAAGATATCCGACACCAGGGACGGAGCCCAGTGGACGCCTCAGTCAGTCGAGGGCATTCCGGGCCTGGGTTCCCTGATCGGCCTGCGCGTGATCCCTTCCTCCGGCCGCGACGATCTCTGGATCTCGGGGACCGAATCCCTCATTCGGGCCGGACCTTCGGCGCTTGCTCTGCGCCCGCTGCTCCGCAAGCCGGCAGTCCGCGCGTGGGTGATGTCGGACGGCGGGCCCGGCGGGCTGGTCGCCGGAGCACTGCCGTATTCGACCCGCGGAATCCATATCGAATACAGCTCGTTCGACTACGGCATGCGCGATTCCGACGGCTTCCAGACGATGCTGGGCGGCGTCGAAGCGCAATGGTCACCGCCCACCCAGTCCGCCGAGCGCGACATCTCGGGGCTCCGCGAGGGAAATTATGTTTTCAAGGTAAGGCTTGTGACGGACGCGGGAGAGGTCGGTGAGGCCGCCGAGCTGCGCTTCAGCATCGCGCCGCCCTGGTGGGCGACGACACCGGCCCGTACCGCCTTTGCCCTCGCCGCCGGGATCGGGATCTTCGGCCTCCTGCGCGTCCGCACACGGTCGCTCAAGCGCCGGGCCGAGATACTGGAGGAGATCGTGCGCCGTCGCACCGAGGAGCTCGAGAAGGCGAACGCAGCGAAGACGGAGTTCGTTGCGAGCATGAGCCACGAGATCCGAAACCCAATGGGCGGCATCGTGGCGTCCGCTGTCGCGCTTTCCGCCATGCCCCTGGGACCCGAGCAGCAGAAGCTCGTGGCCACCATCCGCAGCTGTTCGACCTTTCTCGCCTCTCTGGTCGAGGACGTGCTCGATTTCGCGTCGATCGAGGCCGGCGCCTACAGGATCACGCCTTCGCCGTTCAACCCACGGGAGGTCCTGGAAAACGTCGCGAAGATGCTCGAGGCCCGCTCGACGGATGCCCGGTTGGAGGTCGCGGTCGAGGCCGGGCTCCCCGAACGGATCCTCGGGGACGCGGCACGGATCCAACAGGTGATCGTGAACTTCGCCGTCAACTCGCTCAAGTTTGGCGGGCGCGCGGTGCGGCTTTCGGCGGACTCGGAGGGTGGCGACATCGTCTTCAAGGTCGCCGACGACGGGATCGGAATCCCCCCCGAGGAGCAGAAGAACCTCTTCATCCGCTTCTCCCGCCTGAAGTCCGCCCGCAATTTTGCGATCCCGGGAACCGGGCTCGGACTGGCGGTCAGCCGGGCGCTCGCCGAGCGAATGGGCGGCTCCGTCGGCTTCTCGCCTTCCGCCGGGCGCGGCTCGACCTTCTTCCTGCGCATTCCGCTCGAAGCCGGCCCGAAGTCCGCCCTTGAATTCGGCGCCTTTGACGCACGCGGCACAAGGGCCCTTGTTGTCGAGGACATAGACTACAATGCCCGCGCCCTAGGTCTGATGCTCGAACGACTTGGGTTCCATGTTGATTTCGCGTCGGACGGGAAAGAGGCGTTGGCACGGCTCGCCTCGGCCTCTTACCGGGTCGTCCTGATCGACTGCGACCTTCCCCGACTGAGCGGAGTAGAGGTGGCCCGGCGATTCCGCGCAACCAAGGCGCCGCGGATCCAGACGTACATCGTCGCGACGACGGCACTCTCGACCGTCGCCGACCGCAACTCGTGCATGGCGGCCGGCATGGACGCCTTCATCAGCAAGCCCATAACGCCCGAAAAGCTGCGCACAGCCCTCATCGCGTTCAACGGCTCCGGCCCCCAAGCGGCACGCGGGGCAGCGCCCGACTCCCCGGCGCCGACGCCTCCCGGAATCGGGCTGGAGTTGCTGCAGCACCTGGCAGACGGATCGGCGGAAGGCCTGCGCCGCGAGCTTGCGAGATTCGTCGCGTCTCTTGATGAAGCGGTGCGTGAGCTTGAGGCCGCACACGCCTCCAAATCGCGGCCCGCGGTGTCATCCGCGGCGCACAGGGTCCTCTCCCTTGCCCGAATGGTCGGAGCCGACGCACTCTGCGAGACCGCCGCGGATATTCAGGGCTTTGCCGCTGTCCACACGGACTCGGAGCTTGGCCGGGAGATCGAGATGCTGCGGTCGCGCGCCCGCGAGCTTAGGGAGGTGCTGGCACGCTCTGCCAGAGGCGGCCTCGTCAGTCCTTCTTCGGCTTCTTGAATTCCTTGTGGTCCTTCTTCTCGAGCTCGTCGATGTCGCTCACGATCTTAACCGCATCCTCGTTCTTCCCCGCAGTAAGCGCATCCGCGAGCTTTGAAAACTCGTCCAGCATGCCCTTTATTCCCGCTTTGAAATCCTCAACGAATTTTGGGCGCTGGTCCTCGGGTAGATCCGCGGCCTTGGCGGGGGTAAAATCGACAGCTTCCTTTGCCGCGTCCTGCATTGTCGCGAGGAGCTGGAGGGACGAGGCGTTCTGGGCCGGGTCGGCTACCTGCTTCTTGAGCTTACGGAAGGCCTTCCCTATCCTGTCCATCCGCGTTTCCAGCTCGGTCTTCTGGTCGTCGTCTTTCCCGGCTGATGCAGCCTTGGCCGGACTCGGCGGGCTGGCCGGCGCGTCGGCGGCAGAGAGAATGGGCGAAACAATCGGAAGGGCGATAAGCAGCGCGAGAGTGGATCGAATCTTCATGTTGTGGTGTGAATCGTGACTGGCAGTTAAAGAAGGCGGCGGAGTCTTTCGAATGACGCTTGGCTGGGCAATTCGTTTTACAAGGCCCGGCGGCCCGGCCCGCCGGCCTTCCGCCGGCCAAGCCCGTGGATCAGGATCGCGGCGGCGGCCGAAACGTTAAGCGACTCGACGCAGCCACTGCCGGGAATGGTCACGAGGCGCGTGCAGGCCGACTCCACGTCAGGTGCGAGCCCGTGCTCCTCGTTTCCAAGCACAAGCGCCCAGGGCGCGACGGGGCCCGCAACCGGGTCCGATAGGGCGCCGCCCCTGGTCGCCGCCCCGACCACGTCGAAGCCGGCCGCCGAAAGGTGCCTGAGGAAGGCCGCCACATCGGGAGCGGAGAGGATATCGACGGCGTCCATCCCGCCCTCCGCCACGCGGTAGGCCGCCGCGCCGGGCCGCGCCGAGGCAGGATCCCCTGCGATGACAATCCTCGGGACGCCGAGGTAAGCTGCGGTCCTTGCTATGGCCCCGAGGTTGTGGGCGTTGCCCACCCTGTCGAGGACCACGAGGCTCTCGTGGCGGCGGCGCCATTTGCCGGCATCGTCGGCCGCGGCAACTCTGAGGGGTCTGTCCTCAACGATCGCCACGATTCCGCCGTGGTGCACGGAACCCGCGACGCGCTCGAGCTCAGCCGCCTCGACGCAGCGGTACACCTTTCGCGCAGCGGCGAGCGTGCGGCAGATGATGCCGACCCGCTTCGATGTCGGAAGGTCGAAGAAGAGCCGCACGATCGACGAGGCGTCGCGCTGAAACCTTGCGCGGACGGCGGCAAGCCCGCAGATGGGGATCTCGCTGTCTTTCATGAGGCGGAGCCGGTTACGGTGAACTCTTCGCGGTCGTGGTACAGGTGCACGATCCTGACCCCCGCAGCATGCGTGGCAAACGGCGAATCGGGGGCGTGCAGCTCGCCAAGGAGCGCGATGGGATCGACGCGGCCGAACTTTAGGTTGACCACAAACCGCCGGCACCATCCCCCGCCGAGCCAGGGTTGGACGATCGACTGCAGGACCTTCCTCGGGTCCTCGAGCATGTCGCAGAAGAGCCAGTCATAGGCCGCGTTCTTTCCGGGCCTGAATCCAAACGCATCGGCGCGCCTGTGGTCGATAAGCGGGTGGCCAAGCGCCCCTCCCTTCATGGGCCCGTTGTCGACGGCGACGACCCGTGCGCCACGCTTCGCCGCGCTGTAGCTCCATCCCCCGGGCGCAGCCCCTAGGTCGCAGACCGATTCGCCCGGCCGCGGCTCGGCCCGGACAATGGCATATGATTCCTCGACCTTAAGATAGGAACGGGACGGCGCCTGGTCGTCGTCGGCCATCCTGCAGGGCCCGTTCATGTGCGCAGACCGCGAAACGTGCGCCTTTCCGAAGTCCGTGAACCACACGAACAGTCCGCGCGCCGGGCCCACCCTTGGCCTCTCCGCCGACGCGAGCTTGGCTACCCTCCCCAGCTTCTTCTTCAGCAGCCCGTGGAATGCGGCCTCCACCGACGCGACGCGCCGGCCGAGACCGGTGACATCCTGGCTTCCCGCAAAAACGCAGGGCCATGCCGAGTCTATCCGCTCGCCCCTGAGGCTGCTGGCAAACATTTCCAGGACCCCCTGCGCCATGACATTCACGCTTTCGCCGGCAACCGGGGCCGGCGACTCGAGCACCGTGTGCGGGAAAGCCGCCTGCCTCAGTCCCTCGGGCCGCGCGCCCTCGCCCGCCTCCGACGCAGGCCTGGTAAGGACCCAGCCAGGGCCGCTTTCCGCGCCCTGCAGGCCGAGGCCTTCCATCTCGCGCGCAAGAAGCCCCTCAAAACCGGACTGGCACACCACAAGGGCCCCGTTGAAAGACATGGCGGCCGAGCAAATCCGAGCGGCGCCGCCCGTTCAAAGCAAAAGGCTTCGGGGCATGACGCCGTGACCCGCGTCAATGTGGGCGACCGAGATGCGGCTCCCTGAAAGCGTGAATCCCCCATCGAAGGGATTCTCGGCGAGAAACAGCGGCGTATCCAAGTCCGCGTGCTCGAAGCCGCCCAGGCCCGCCGCAAAGCACGCCGATGCGGTCATCGCCAGGATCGACTCGACATTGCCTCCTATCATTAGGCCGATCCCGGCCTCCCGCGCGACTGCGACGACTTCAAGCGCCTCCGATATCCCCGCCTTCATGAGTTTGACGTTGATCACCTGGGCTGCTCCGGCGCGGGCAACGAGGCGCGCGTCCTCGGCGGAACTCACGCACTCGTCCGCAGCCACCCTCCACCCAGACTCCTCGGCAAGGGCGCGCATCCCGGCGAGGTCCTCCCTCGGAAGCCATTGCTCGAGTAGCACCGGCGAGACACCGCGCGATTTCAGCCCCCGCACGAGCGTGGCCGCCTCGGCGCGCCCGATGCCGGCGTTGCCGTCCAGGATGAGAGGCGAATCCGGTGACGTCTCCCTAATCGCGGAGATCCGGTCGAGATCGGCATCGGGCCCTCCCGGACCGCCGATCTTCGCCTTTATGAGTCGTATCCCCCGCAGCCTGATCTCCAGCGCCGCCTCCGCCGCCTCCCCTGCCGTGCCCGTCGTGATCGTCATGTCCGTCTCGAGCTCCGTGCCCGCGCCGCCGAAGAACCTGCAAAGCGGGACCCCGGAGCGGCGCGTGACCGCGTCAAGAAGGGCTGTCTCAAGCGCACAAAGCGCCGACCCGCATGCCAGGCCGCCCGCGGCGCGAAACTCGGACGCGATGCCCCGCCAGTCCGCCGCGTCGCGCCCTGGCAGCCAGTTCGCGGACTGCACGAGGCACCCGAGGGCCGCGGACTGCGTCTCGCCGTTGTAGGCGGGAAAGGGAGCCGCCTCCCCGTAGCCGAGGGTGCCGTCGGCAAGCTCCACAGTGACGAGCACGTTTGCCGCCGTGCCCAGGGAGCCACGGGAGATCCCGAATGGCGCGCGGAGCGGCATGTCCAGCGGGGCTGCACGCACCGCGCGGACCGTGGTCGGCTGCAGCGCGAAGTCCATGCAGTGAATTTCCACCGGCCCCGGTTTAATTGCAAACCCGCACGGTCCGCGTGTAGCATCCGACCCCGATGCGCGTCCTGGTTGCGTTCGACAAGTTCAAAGACTCGATTTCCGCCCCGGCGGCGTGTGACATCGCAGCCCGGGCCATCGCCTCGGCGAGGGCCGGATGGGAGCCGGACAAGTGCCCTCTCACGGACGGAGGCGAGGGATTCATGGAGATACTCACAGGCTCGGTGGGAGGCGCGCGCTTTCCCGTCGAGGCCGACGGCCCCCGGGGGGGGAAGGTCCCGGCGGCTTTCGGAATTGTATCAATGGAAAGGATACCGAGAGGCGCGCGCGCCCGGCTCGGCCCGGTGGCCAAACTCGGCGGCACCGTCGGCGTCGTGGAGATGTCCGCCGCAAGCGGGCTTGCCCTGCTTGCCCCGGAGATGCGCGACCCCATGCGGACGACCACAAGGGGCACCGGCCAGCTCATCCTGGCCGCCGCCGCCGCCGACCCGCGGGCGATACTGCTCGGTGTCGGAGGGAGCGCGACGCACGACCTCGGCCTCGGGGCCCTCGGCGCCATGGGGATCACCTTTGCCGTCGCCGGCGGCGAGGTGCTTGACGCGCCCGTCCCCGCCGACTGGCCCGCCCTCAGGAGCGTCGCCGGACGAATCTCCGACCACATCCCGCCGATTCTCATAGCGTGCGACGTGGAGAACCCCCTCCTCGGGCCAAGAGGGGCCCTGGCGGTCTACGGCCCCCAGAAAGGCCTCAGGCCGGAGCAGGCCCCCGCCCTTGAGGCGCAGGGTGCCCGGATAGCCGCCATGCTCTGCCGGCATTTCGGGCGGCCTCAGGAGCTGGCCTCCCGACCGGGGGCGGGCGCGGCAGGCGGGATCGCCTTCGGTCTCATGGCCGCGGCAGGGGCGACATTGCTGCCGGGCTTTGACCTGGTCGCCTCATGGCTCGAACTCGACGACCGGCTTGCGGCGGCGGACATCGTGGTGACCGGCGAGGGACGATTCGACGAATCCTCGCTCAGCGGGAAGGGGCCGGGGTCCCTGGTGCGCCGCGCCCTCGCGCTGGGGAAACCGGTCCACGTGTTCGCGGGCCAGGTGGCTCTCGCCGGCGAGACACCCGGGCTTTCGACCCACGCCGTGACGCCCGCAGGCATGGCGCTCCCCGATGCCCTTGCCGGGGCGCCGAGCCTTCTTTCAGAGGCCGTGTATCGCGCCTTTGCGGCCGGATGAAACGGCTCGACGGGACACCGCCCTCGCCCGATATGTTTCCGATGCCCATGCAAATCCTGCGGTCGATCAGGCGCACCCTCCTGGGACTGGCAGCGCTCGTTGGATTGATCGGCTGCAACGCGACCCCACCCCCGGCGCCCGCGTCCTCCCCGGCCAAGGCGGCCGCCGCGCCGACTCCCCTGACGGCGCCCAGGACCTACTTTGACCCGGCACATCCCGTCATGCTGGGAATCGACGTGCTGCAGGAGAACGGATTCGCGCCGATCAGGGGCAAGTCCATCGGGCTCCTTACCCATCCTGCCGGCGTGAACATGCACGGCGTGAGCACGATCGAGATCCTCAGGCATGCACCCGGCGTCCACCTGGTCGCCCTGTTCGCGGCCGAGCACGGCGTCTACGGGGAATACGCCAGCGGCATCAACTTCTCGGACCACCTCGACCCGCGAACCGGTCTCATGGTCCGCTCCCTTTACAACGGCATCAAGAGGGACGGCGTTGCCAACCGCCCCACGAAGACGCAGCTGAAAGGCATCGATGCCATCGTCATCGACCTGCAGGACATCGGCTCCCGAAGCTACACGTTCATCGGCGCGATGAAGGTGTGCATGGAGGGCTGCTTTGAAAACGGCGTCGAGCTCGTCGTGCTCGACCGCCCGAATCCGCTGAGCGGGCTCAAGGTCGACGGACCGCCGCTCGATCCGCAGTGGGAAGGCAACTACGTGAGCGAGTTCCGGGTCCCGTACGTGCACGGCCTTACGATCGGCGAACTGGCGATGATGGCCAAGGAGGCTCCTGGAGTCCTCAAGATCCCGGACTCCATGCGGGAGAATGGAAGGCTGGTCGTTGTCCCCATGCGCGGATGGCGCAGGAGCATGCGCTGGCCCGATACGGGGCTGCAATGGATCCCCACCTCCCCGTATATCCCCGACTTCTCGGCCGTGGAGGGCTACCCGATGACGGGCCTCGGGTCCCAGAGAGGCGGGTTCAAGAACGGCATCGGCTCCGCGTATCCCTTCCGCGGCATCTCCTACCATGGCGTGCGTCTTGAGTCCCTGGAGAGGGACCTCAACGCATTTGAAATCCCAGGAATCGGCCTCCGGCGGGTCAGCGTACCCGATCCGAAGACGGGCAAGCCCGAGCTCGGCCTGTACATTGAGATTACCGATTGGGACCTCTGGCGCCCGACCGAGCTGAGCGCCTACCTGCTCAAGCTCGCGTGCAGATATGACGCGCACAATCCCTTCGCCTCAATGACGCCGATCGAGGTCCGCTCCCTCCTGATCTATTGGGGCTCCACGGCCTTCTACAAGGACCTCGCGGCCCACGGTGCCAAAGTCGACGTTGCTGCCTATGTGCGTGACTGGCAGGCGAGGGCCGCGGTCTACCAGCAGCAAAGCCGTCGGTACTGGCTCTACAAGTGACGCGGCTTCAAAGCCGCGCCAGCGATGGCCTTCGAATGCGCCAAAAGGATTCGCAAACGGCCAAGGACGAGGCAAGGATTTGCTCCCCCCCTTCCCCTTGCGTCGATATCGATTTATGAAGATCAGTAGAAGGAAATCCCATTTCAACGTTGCGGTTATCGGAGCCGGCGCGATCGGCTCGGACCACTTGGCGAGCTTCAGGCTCCACCCCGCCGCCTCCGTCGTCGCAATCGCCGAGGCGTCGGCCAAGCGGGGGCGGGAGGCGGCCGAGAGGTTCGACATTCCGGAGGTCGTGCAGGACTACCGGATCCTTCTCGGGCGCACGGACATCGACGTCATCTCGATAGCGCTTCCCAACTACCTTCATGCGAAGGTCGCGCTCGACGCCCTTCGGGCGGGCAAGCACGTCATGCTCGACAAGCCGATGGCAACCAATGCGCGGGACGCAGAAAAGCTCGTCGCCGAGGCAAGGAAGAGGCGCGTGCTCTTCATGGTGGGCCAGAACTTCCGCTTCAACCCGGAGACGCAGACGGCAAGGCAGATCGTCGAGGACGGGACCCTGGGGGACATCTACCACGCGAAGACATCGTGGAGCCGCAGGTCCGGGATACCGCGCATAGGGTCCTGGTTCACGCAAAAGCGATTCTCCGGCGGCGGATGCACCTACGACATCGGCGTGCATGCACTGGACCGCTGCCTCTTCATCCTGGGCGAATTCGACGCGGCGGCCGTAAGCGGCCAGACGTTCGCCAAGTTTGGGCCGCGCGGCCTCGGCAACGGCGGATGGGGCAAGAGCGAGATAGATCCGGCGGCGCCGTTTGACGTGGATGACCTCTCCGTGGCGCTCATCAAGATGAAGAGCGGCCGGACCGTCGTCCTCGAGGTGTCCTGGGCCGCGCATGGGCCGCTCCTCGACGCCAATGCGACCCAGCTTTTCGGGACCGATGCGGGACTCAGCCTTCCCCCCGTCCAGGTCTTCAAGCAGACGCGAACCGGCTACTGCACAGAGGCGATGAACCTGCTGCCGCCCCGCGTTAACACCAACCGGATGATCCACTTCATCGACTGCCTTCTCGGAAAGGCGAAGCCCTTCGTGAAGCCCGCCGAGTCGCTGGCGGTGCAGAAGATCCTGGACGCCATCTACGTCTCGTCGTCAACCGGCCGAGAGGTACGAATCAAATGAACCGAAAATCCACCATCTCGCGGAAACGCAGCACGCCCGTCGCGCTCCAGCTTTGGTCCGTCCGAGAGGACATGAGGCGCGATTTTGCCGCGACCGTCGCCGCCGTCGCCGAAATCGGCTATGACGGGGTTGAACTTGCCGGTTACGGGAATCTGGACGCACAGGGCGCAAAGGCCGCCCTCGACGCCGCCGGCCTCAAGGTGGCGGGCATGCATGTGAGCTACGCCAACCTGCGGAACGACCCCGGCGCGGTCGTCAGCGACGCGCTTCTCCTAGGGACCCGGTTTGTGGCCTGCTCCTGGTGGCCGCCGGCACACTTTGTTTCCGCCTCGGCCTGCGAGCGGATCGGCGAGCAGCTTGGCGAAGTGGGCCGCGCGCTGCGCCCGTTCGGAATCCGGTTCGGATTCCATAACCACGACAGCGAGTTCAAGATGTTCGAAGGGCGCCCCGCGTTCGATTGGATACTTGGAGCCACCGAGCCGCGGGACCTGTTTGCCGAGGTGGACGTGTTCTGGGTGCAGCACGGCGGCTACTCGCCCGCGAAGTTCATACGCGACCATGGCGCCCGCGTCCCGCTCCTGCACCTGAAGGACGAGAAGGAGCTCGGGAAGGGCCCCGTGAACTTCGAGGAGATCTTCGCCGCAACCGACTCGGTAGGGGCTGTCGAATGGTTCATCATCGAACAGGAGGAGTATAGCCACGCACCCATCAAGTCTGTTCGGCTCTGCTACGAGCAAATGAAGGCGTGGGGGCGAGCTTGAACACCCGCGCAAACTGGTAGAACAATCATAACAACCCAAACCATCCCCACCATGCCTCGTCCAGTCACCCTATTCACCGGCCAATGGGCCGACCTTCCCCTGGAAGACCTTGCCCCTCTCGTAAGAAAGATGGGCTATGACGGCGTCGAGCTCGCCTGCTGGGGCGACCACTTCGATGTCGACAAGGCGCTTTCCTCCAAGGGCTACGTCCGGGAAAAGTGGGACCTGCTAAGGGCGAACGGTCTCTCGTGCCAGGCGGTCTCAAACCACCTTGTCGGCCAGGCGGTCTGCGACTTGATCGACGACCGCCACCGGTCGATACTCCCTCCCGACGTGTGGGGCGACGGAAAGCCGGAAGCGGTCCGCCGCCGCGCGGCGAAGAAGATGATCGCGACGGCAAAGGCCGCCCGCAGGTTCTTCGATGCCCGACCCGGCAAGCCGGCGGCAGGCGACTTCCCGGCCGTCGTCAACGGCTTCACAGGTTCGTCGATCTGGCATTCGCTCTACGCCTTCCCGCCCACCTCCCAGGAGTTCTGGGAGAAGGGATTCCAGGACTTTGCGGCCCGGTGGGGCCCGATCCTCGAGGCCTTCGAGGAGAGCAACGTCAACTTCGGCCTTGAGGTGCATCCCACCGAGATCGCCTTTGACACCGCGAGCGCGCAGCGCGCCGTCGAGGCCGTCAAGGGACATCGGCGCTTCGGGTTCAACTACGACCCCTCGCACCTGGGCTACCAGGGCGTCGACTATGTGAAGTTCATCCGGGCCTTCGGAAAGCGAATCTACCACGTCCACATGAAGGACGTGTGGTGGGGCCATGGTGACGGCTCGGCCGGCGTGTTCGGGGGCAACACGAGCTTTGGCGACCCCCGGCGTCACTGGGACTTCCGCTCGCTCGGGCACGGCGACATCCGGTTTGAGGACATCATCGTCGCTCTGAACGACGTCGGATACCGCGGTCCGCTTTCGGTCGAGTGGGAGGACATCAGGATGGATCGCGTGCACGGCGCGACAGAGGCCGCAGCCTTCGTACGCAAGGTCGACTTCCCTCCCAGCGCGCTGGCCTTCGACGCCGCATTCGACAAGAAGAACCAGTGAACGGGGCCGCCCGCCCGGGCGCAGGAGTCGGCGGAAACGAATCAGACGAATCACGAATAGGAACCCAGGATCCCTAAGAATTATGAGCACCAAAATTGGCATCGTAGGCGCCGGCGGAATGCTCGGCTATCACGTGGCGGGCTTCCGCAAGGCGGGCGCCGACATCGTCGCGATCGCCGACGTCCGGAAGGCGGCCGCGGAAAGGGCCGCGGAAAAGCACGGAATCGGACGCGTCTTCGGCAACCTGGCCACCATGCTCCGGCGCGTGCCCGACCTCGACGCCGTCTCTATCATCGTGCCCAACAAGTACCATGCGCCTCTGGCGCTGCAGGCCCTGAAGGGCGGCAAGCACGTGTTCTGCGAGAAGCCGCCCGCGCTCAATGCCCGCGAAATGCTCCTCCTCCGAACCGCCGCCTCGAAGGCCCGGCGCGTCCTGATGTTCAACTTCAACAACCGCGCCCGGCCCGAAAGCTATGCGATGATGAACTACATCACGAGCGGCGCCGTTGGCGACATCAACACCTGCCAGGCCAAGTGGATCCGCCGCGCGGGCATCCCGGGTTTCGGCGGCTGGTTCACCACCAAGGCGCTCTCCGGCGGCGGGCCGCTCATCGACCTTCTGCACATGATGGATCTCGGGCTCTATTTCATGGGCTACCCAACGCCGACCCACATCCTCGCACGCACCTACCGCGATCACATAAGCAACAAGGCCTTCAAGGGCCCGTGGGGGATACCGGACGTCGCCCATGGCGTCACCGACGTCGAGGCGGCGGCGCACGGCTTCGTGACGTTCAAGGGCGGGCAGGCCATGTCATTCCAGGTCTCGTGGGCTGAGATGATCCAGCGCGAGGAGGTCTCCGTGGCATTCCAGGGCAGGAAGGCGGGCGGATTGGTGCGCCGGCTCTTCGGGTCGGACGGCCTCGACCAGACGGCGGCCGACATATGCGAGCTGTACACGCTGGAGCACGGCCGGATGGTGAACCGCAACATATTCGTGCCCGCGGACGAGACGATGGGGCGCATCCGGTCGGCTGAGAACTTCGTGCGCGTCGTGGAGGGCGACGAAAGGCCCCTCAACACACCGGACCAGGCTTTGACGTTGATGAGCATCGTGGACGGCGCCTATAAATCCGCCTCAACAGGACGGCCCGTCGCTCTCTGAGCGCCGTGCCGAAACCCGTGCTGGGCAACGCGCGTTTCACCTAATAGGCACCACAACTCATAATACCATGCGTAGAAAACTTCGTTTCGGAATGATCGGCGGCGGAAGGGGGGCGTTCATCGGCGGCGTGCACCGGATCGCGGCTGCCATGGACGGTCGCGCGGAGCTTGTCGCCGGAGCGTTCTCGAGCGATGAGATGCGCTCGCGGGCTTCCGGCGCGGACTTCTTCCTCGATCCCACCCGCGTCTACGGGAGCTACGCGGCGATGGCAAAGGCCGAGTCCGCAATGCCACCGGAGAAGCGCCTCGACTTTGTCGTCATCGTGACACCCAACCATGAGCACTTTGGCCCCGCGCGCCTCTTCCTTGAGGCCGGCTTCAACGTGGTCTGCGACAAGCCGGCCACATTCGACCTGGCCCAGGCCAAGAAGCTCCGGGCGATAGTCCGGAGAAAGGGAAAGGTCTTTGTGCTGACGCACAACTACACCGGCAACCCGATGGTGAAGCAGGCGCGCGAGTTCGTAAGGGACGGAACCTTGGGAAAGATCCGCAAGGTCGTCGTGGAATACCCGCAGGGCTGGCTGTCCGACGCCGTCGTGCTCCTGGGGCCGAAGCAGGCGGAGTGGCGCACCGATCCGAGGAGAAGCGGGGCCGCGGGTTGCATGGGCGACATCGGCACCCACGCCGAGAATCTCGCGCGCTACATCACCGGACTCGAGATCGAGGAGCTTTGCGCGGACCTCACCACGTTCGTGAGGGGCCGGAAGCTTGACGACGACGGCAACGTCCTCGTGAGGTACAAGGGCGGCGCCAAGGGCGTGCTGCACGCCTCGCAGGTCTGCGTCGGCGACGAGAACAACCTCAACATCCGCGTCTACGGCACGCGCGCGGCGCTCGAGTGGCACCAGGAGCAGCCGAACGAGCTCGTGGTTAAATACCCCAACAAGCCGAGCCAGGTGTGGCGCCGGGGAAACCTCTACGTCGGGGACGAGGCCAAACGGTTCACCCGGATCCCGCCCGGGCATCCCGAGGGTTATCTCGAGGCGTTCGCCAACATCTATCGCGAGGCGTTCCAGGCCATTGCCGCAGAGGTGACGGGCCAGCGGGTGCCGAAGAACCTGGACTTTCCGACCATCGAGGACGGCGTCGAGGGGATGGCTTTCATCGAGGCCGTCGTGAAGAGCAGCCGTCTCGGCGCTAGGTGGGTGAAGCCGCCCCGCTAGGGGGCGGGGAGCCAGCCCCGCGGGCCGTTACCCCGAGGCGCGAGCCGGACGACCCGTCCACTGATCAAGCCGCCCTGATGAAACGCCACCCGGTAGCCAAGGCGGGCGAGGTCCAGCTGGGCGGCAGGAAGATCGTCTCGATAGGCCCCTTGGAAATCGGCGTGTTCAACGTCGGCGGCGAGATCCGGGCCTACCGGAACGCCTGCCCGCATGCGGGCGCGCCGGTGTGCGTCGGCCGGATCTCCGGCACGTCGCTCCCCTCGAAGGTGTATGAGTACCTGTACGGCAAGGAGGGATTCATCCTGCGCTGCCCTTGGCACGGCTGGGAGTTCGACCTGCGGACCGGCGAGCACGTCGTCGATCCGCAGATCCGTTTGAAAATGGTCGCGTTGGAGCCGGGAAAAAAGGAAGACCTCGACCCGTTCCCGCTGGAGCAGAGCGAAGGGACGCTCTACGTGTTGCTTCCTGACTAAGGGAGGCGCGGCAGACAACCCAATGCCCCTGATCGACGCAGACGTTCACAACGCTTTCGCGGACGCCCGAGCGGAGCTCAGGCCGTACCTTCCCCGCCTGTGGCAGGAATTCGCCGACCGGCATGGAATCGCCGTTCCGCCCGCCGGATACGTCTCGCCCGTCGGAGTGCAGCGGGAGGACGCGCGCCCACCGTCCGGCGGAATCGCGGGAAGCGACCCGGACCACCTCATCAGGGACCACCTCGACCGCCATTCGGTGGACTTCGCAGTCCTGACCGGCTCGCACATCCTCGGTGTTTCAACGCACTTCGATCCGGACTGGGGATCGGCGCTCGCGGCGGCGTACAACATGAATCTTGCCGCCAGATGGCTCGACCGGTCGCCCCGGTTTCGGGGTTCGATCATAGTCAACCACTCGGATCCGGAAGCTGCCGTGCGGGAGATCGAGCGCTGCGCGGGCGACAAGAGGTTCGTGCAGGTACTCATGGGAGCCGGCTCGAACCGGCTCTTCGGCCAGCGATTCTACCATCCCATCTACGAGGCGGCGTCGGCTCGCGGCCTGCCGGTGGCGATACACCCTGGGACCGAGGGGGCGGGCACCGCGGACACCCCCACCCCGGCCGGCAGGCCGACACGCTACTTTGAGTGGCACAACATCGTCCCGATCAACGCGATGGCGCACGTGAACTCGCTCGTCTGCGAGGGCGTGTTTGAAGAGTTTCCCCGCCTGAAGTTCATCGCGATCGAATGCGGGATCGCGTGGCTTCCCCACCTAATGTGGAGGATGGACAAGAATTACAAGGGGCTGAGGTCGCAGGTCCCGTGGCTCAAGCGGCTGCCCAGCGAGTACATCCGGGAGCATGTCCGCGTGACCACTCAGCCCACTGAGGAGCCGGCGAACCCAAAGCATCTCGTCCAGATCTTCGAGATGATCGGAGCCCCGCAGATGATCCTGTTCTCAAGCGATTATCCGCACTGGGATTTCGACAATCCGCGGACTGCGCTCCCGGGAGTCCCCGCGGACTGGAAGGAGCGGATCCTTTGGCGCAACGCCGCCGAACTCTACGGCCTCGAGTCCGTCACATCCGGCAGATGAGCAGCTCCCGCTCGTAGATCATTTCCTTCGGAAGCCGGTCGTGCAGGTCGATGAAGAGCTCCTCGTGGCTCATCACCTCCGCCCTCCACGCCTTGCGTTCGAACGTCTGAAGGTCATCGAAGCGCTCCTTTGGAAAATCGAGCCCCGACCAGTCGATGTCACGATAGTGCGGCATCCACCCAATCGGGGTCTCCTTGGCGAGGGTCTTCCCCGTAGCGCGCTCGACGATCCACTTGAGAATCCGCATGTTCTCGCTGAAGCCCGGCCAGAGGAACTTGCCGTCGGCTCCCTTGCGGAACCAGTTCACATGGAATATTCGCGGCGTCTCGCTCAGGTTCCTCTGCATGAAGATCCAGTGCGCGAAATAGTCGCCCATGTGGTAGCCGCAGAACGGCAGCATCGCCATCGGGTCCCTGCGGACCTTCCCCACGGTGCCGCCGGCCGCCGCGGTCGTCTCCGAACCCACCGTGGCCCCGGTGTACACTCCCGAGCTCCAGTTGAAGGCCTGGTAGACCAGCGGGATCGTTCCCGCCCTGCGGCCGCCGAATACGATCGCGCTGATCGGTACGCCGTTCGGGTTCTCCCAGTCCGGATCTATCGTCGGACACTGCGAGGCCGGCGCGGTAAATCGGGCGTTGGCATGCGCCGCGTGGCGGCCGCAGCCCGGCGTCCATTCGTTGCCCTGCCAGTCCGTCAGGAGCGGCGGCGGCTTCGGTGTCATGCCCTCCCACCAGACCCCGCCCTCCGGTGTAAGGGCCACGTTCGTGAAGATCGTGTTCTTTGAAAGCGCGGCCATCGCATTCGGGTTGGTCTGCACCGAGGTGCCGGGAGCAACGCCGAAGAACCCTGCCTCGGGGTTGATCGCGTGGAGGCGCCCGTCGGCGTCCGGTTTGAGCCACGCGATGTCATCGCCCAGCGTCGACACCTTCCATCCCTCGTCGGCAAGGGGCTTCGGCGGGACCAGCATCGCAAAGTTTGTCTTGCCGCAGGCACTCGGGAAGGCGGCCGTGACGTAGGTCTTCTCGCCCATCGGATTCTGGACGGCCAGGATCAGCATGTGCTCCGCCATCCAGCCCTCGTCGCGGGCGATGTTGGAGGCGATCCGCAGCGCGAAGCATTTCTTGCCGAGCAGCGCGTTGCCGCCGTATCCGGATCCGTAACTCCAGATCTCCCGGGCCTCGGGGAAGTGCACGATGTACTTTTCCTTGTTGCACGGCCACGGCACGTCCTTCGCCCCCTTGTCAAGCGGCGCGCCCACCGAGTGCACGCACGGGACAACCCGCTTCTCCGCCTTGTCGATCTCCTTGTACACCGGCAGGCCGATCCGCGACATGATCCGCATGTTGGCGACGACATAGGGGGAGTCCGTGAGCTGGACCCCGATCTGGGCCATCGGCGAGCCGACCGGCCCCATGCTGAAGGGCAGCACGTACATGGTGCGCCCGCGCATAGCCCCGTTGAATATCGCCCGGAGCTTCCGCCGCATATCGTACGGATTCATCCAGTTGTTCGTCGGGCCCGCGCCCTCGCGCGAGTGCGAGCAGATGAACGTCCTGTCCTCAACCCGGGCGACATCGTGCGGGTCGCTGCGCGCGTAGAAGCACCCCGGCCACAGCTTTTCGTTCAGCTTAATGAACGTCCCGCTGGCCACCATCATCTTGCACAATTCGTCATACTCCTCCTTCGAGCCGTCCACCCAGTGAAGCGAGTCGGGTTTGCAGAGCTCCGCCATCTTCTCAACCCAGCGAAGCAGGTGCTTGTTCTCGCTCAGCGGCTTGGAGGTGTGGTGTTTCGTCATAGGTTTCGTCCAAAAACCCTTCAAATGGGACCATTCCAAATCTGTCGAAGGTCGGTGTAACTAGTAAACTAGAATTTCCCGTCATCGCCCATCCGCCGGAGCCGAAACGGACCGCCGCAGCCGCGCGAGCCCCTCGCGGGATGCCCGGCGTCGCCCGCCCAGGGCTCGGTTCGGGGGCCGGCTCCTGCGCCGAAACTCGCGCAGCGGTTGGGGGTTAAGGGTTTGAGGGCAACCCCGAGTCCGCGAGGTTTTCGTTTTGATATGCTGCGGCTCACACCGGTAGTATTCCTGCTACTTCAATGCCGCCGACCTTATGAAACTTCCCAGGCCGAGCCACGCGCTGAGGTTGCTTGCCGCGATGTTTGTCGCGGGTCCGCTGCTCGCGGTTTCGCCGAAGTACCAGGACGCGCTCAAGGCGCGCATTGAAAGCGGCTACGCGATCGTGCTGCTTGCGGACGGCTCGAGAACGATGGTCCCCCTGGGTTCGCTGAAGGACGAGGACCGCGAGTGGCTCACGAAGCTGAGCGAGCAAAGCCCTCTCGCCCACGGCAAATCGGAGGTCAAGGTCGCCAAGGAGCAGGTCAAGGCCAAGAACACGATCGCGGTCTCAACCGTGGTGGGGCCCTTCGAGACCGTTCAGCTCAATCCGCCGAACGTAATGAGAGACCAGATCGGGGCGACATGCATGGTCTACGCCCGTGTCCACTGGCTGGACATCGCCGGCTACTATGTGAACAACGTCGACATCTACAGGATCATAAACAACGCGGACACGGACCATCCCTGGAAGAGCCCCAGTTACAGCGGGTCCATGTACAACTTAGTGATGAACTTCACCCCGCGCCCCGTGCTGCATCAATGGACGCCGAAGACGGACGCCTTCGAATGGACGAGAGCGGAATTGCGGAAAGGCCGCCCTATCCTGGCTGCATTTCCTAGGGAGGTATGGCAGGACCTGCCCCCGGGATTCGTGGGCCAACATCCCTGGAGCGGGGGAAGCGTCGGCCACCAGATCGTCATCAACGGCTTCACCTGGAACAAGGAGACCCGCGAAGGGACCTTTCACATCGTCAACTCATGGAAGGAGCTTCCGGAATTCGATCTGAAGACGAAGGCCGCAACAGGGGCCCTTGTAATCGAGGCGAGCCTTTCGCCCAAGGGGGAACCCATGGAGACGGTGGAAAAGACCAAGATCATCAAGGTGACCTTCATAAAGACACTTGGGAGCACCAGCCTTTTCCAGGTTGAAACCAACAAGGGGCTCGAGAAGGTCGCGGCGGCTGATGAGGACTCGGCGCGGGCAATGATCGAAAGCGCGGATCCGACCCAATAGCCGCGCCGGGCCTCAGGCGAAACCGCGGCTCCCGTGGGGCCTCGCGCGGATTCGCCGCATGCTGATTTCCCCGTTTGCGGCGAGTTCCGTCCCAAGGTTATTTGACCGCACGCGAAAAAACGGCATTCAGGGAAAGCGCCCCATGACAAACAAGGAAGGCCAGAAGCACCGTATCACGCTCCAGGAAATCGCACGCCGCGTGATGATTGAGCGTGGCCTCGACCCCGACTTCTCGCCCGCGGCAAAGGCTGAGCTTGCCGCCATCCGCGGGCCCGCCGTTGCGTCCGCCCAGTCCGCGCGCGACATGAGGGACCGACTCTGGTGCTCGATCGACAACGACGACTCCCGTGACCTGGACCAGCTCTCCGTCGCAGAGGCGCTTCCGGACGGCGCGGTCAAGCTCCAGGTTGCGATTGCGGACGTCGGCTCCCTCGTGCGGCCGCGCTCGGCAATCGACAGCCACGCAAGCGGGAACACGACGTCGGTGTACACGGCGGGAGGGATCTTCCCGATGCTGCCAGAGAGACTCTCGACCGACCTCACGTCGCTCGGCTATGGAGCGGACCGGGTCGCGTTTGTGATCGAGATGGTCTTTGACAGGGACTGCGCGCTCAAGGGCTCGGACATCTACGGGGCGCTCGTGCGGAACAAGGCCAAGCTCGCCTACAACGCCGTGGCGGCTTGGCTCGAGGGCACCGGGCCCATGCCCGAGGCGATCGGCGCCGTCGCGGGCCTGGACGAGAACATCAAGCTCCAGCACCGCGTCGCCGAGCGGCTGAGGGCGCTCAGGCACATGCGCGGCGCCCTTTCGCTGCAGACGCTTCAGGTGCGGCCGGTGTTTGACGGGGACATCCTTCAGGACCTCCTGGCTGACGAGAGCAATTCGGCGAAGAGCCTGATCGAGGAGTTGATGGTCGCGGCCAACGGAGTGACGGCGCGGTACCTCACCTCCCGAATGTTCCCTTCGGTTCGCCGCGTGGTGCGCACGCCCGCAAAGTGGGACAGGATTGTCGAGCTGGCGGCCGAAAGGGGGGCAACGCTCCCTGGCAAGCCCGATGGCAAAGCTCTGGAGCAATTCCTGCTCGCCGCAAAGCAGGCAGACCCGGGATTTTTCCCCGACCTGTCGCTCTGTGTCATCAAACTGCTCGGCAGGGGTGAATATGTCGTCGAATTCCCAGGGGGCACCGTGGCGGGCCACTTTGGACTGGCAGTCGCGGACTATGCGCACTCGACCGCCCCAAACCGCCGGTTCCCAGATCTGCTGATTCAGCGGCTGCTCAAGGCGGCCCTAACGGGCGCACAGCCGCCGTACAAGAACGACGAGCTGACCGAGCTCGCCCGGCACTGCACCGAGCAGGAGGACGCCGCCAAGAAGGTTGAGCGCCAGGTCGTCAAATCGGCGGGCGCAATGCTTCTATCGGCAAGGATTGGAGAGAAGTTTGACGCGACGGTCACGGGTTCTTCGGAGAAGGGCACCTGGGTCCGCATCTTCCATCCTCCGATCGAGGGGAAGCTGATCAGGGGGTTCGAGAACAAGAAGGTCGGCGACCGGCTGCGGGTTCAGCTCGCCTTCACGGACGTAGGGCGAGGGTACATCGACTTTGTCAGCGCGGGGGGATAGGCCGCTCAGCCGGACAGCCGGACCTGGGGCGGAAATGGATCCCCGCAAGGCTAAGCCACGAGGCTCACGAGACAGAATGCCGGGCCGCCCCGAAACGCGGCCCGGCGACCCCTAGTCCCCGGCAGATCCTGATGATGCAGCACAAATCTCTCAGAAGTGGTAGCCCACGCCTGCTCGCAGGCCCCAGTCCTTCCCGCCGTGCTCGTCGAGGTCGGCGCCAAGCGAGGCGTTCCATTCACGGTTGATCCGGTAGGTCGCCTTGACGCCGTAGTACAGGACATGGTCCGGGAAATTGGCTGCAGGCAGCCCGCTGTTGTTGAAGCGCGGCTCGGCCTGGTATTCCACGAATGGCGTCAGCGCCAGGTTCTTGAGCACCTGAAACTCGACGCCTCCCGTGGCCGTGTAGCCGAACCCCCTTTGGGAGACCCCCCCGGCATCCTGCCACGCCATCCCCGCGTCCGCGGTGACGAAAGGCTTGCCCCATGTCTCCATGAGGAAGCCCGTGAGGCCCAGCTGCGCCTCGTTGCGGTGGTCCTTGAAGCCGTAGCCATTGCCGTAAAGGTAGTCGTACACGAAGTTCGCATCGAGGCCCACCGCGTCGTTCCTGAACACGCTCCCGTTGGAGGTGAGTTCGAAGTCCCGGAGATCCTTTGGCGCACCTTCCTGCCTCTGGTACCCGAAGCTGAGCTCCGAATAATTGGTCCCCACGAGGCCGGGACCCGGGTCGGCAGCCGCCGGGCTCGGCGGCACGTTCGCAGAATCCTGCATCGACTGGGCCGATGCGGAAAGGGCCACGCCGAGCGTCAACGCGGCGAGCAGGCTGCTCTGTTTGATAGTTGGTTTATTCATTGTATTACTTTTTTGGATATAATCAGGCCGGTCTCCCGACCGTCCCGACCCTTTGTTTGACCCCGCGCGCCGGAAAAGTTCCAACACCCGCATCCGCACGGGTCGTCGCTTGTGATTTGCACTCCGCGCACCGGCGCTGGATGGGAACGCATCGGATGCACGCCCCTTGCGAAAACCGGTTTCGGGTGGTATCCTGTTTCCACGCCAGCGTGATGGCGGCACAGATTTTCGGAACAGCGACTCGGCGCCGCGTGTCAAAGGACGATGGCGGACCTGGATATCAAAATATTGGCACCATGAACTCAAAAACTCGAATCGCCCTCGCAGGAGCGGCATGCATCATGGGGTGTGCATTTGCCTCGGCAGCTTCGCCGGGCGTGCCTTCCGACAATCCCTCCGCCGCGTCCGATGGCCTGGTCGCGGGCCCGCCTCCGTCCCCGGCCTATGTCTGGATGACGGGCCACTGGAATTCGGAGAATGGCCAGTGGAAATGGATCTTGGCGCACTGGGAACTTCCCCCTTCGAGAAGTGCGGTCTGGGTCGGAGGCCATTGGGTCCCCCAGGGCGGAAGCTGGGCCTGGACCAACGGGGCCTGGAGCGTGGGCGACTCGCCGCAGCCCCAGGCCGGGCCGCCGCAACCCCCGGGCCAGCCGGCAGCGCAGGGCCAGGCAGCTGTGGGTCAAGGCGTGCCCATGCCTTCAACACCCGCGCCCTATGTCTACGGAGAGTATGGGCCGGGCGGCGTGGAGCGAGCCATTGACCAGCCGCCCGTGACGACCGACTACGGGCCCGTCCAGTACGATTCTGGGTACCCGGGCTATTACTGGACTTACGACCCGTGGTACTGGGGCGGATATCCCTGGGCGTATGTCGGCTGGGGCCCTGGAATCTACGGATGGGGCGGCGGGTACGGGCACTGGGGCCACTCGGGATACTATGGACGCGATGGAGGCCGCGGCGGATACTATGGACGCGGCTCCGGCGGATATTATGGACGCGGCTCCGGCGGTTATTCCGTACGCGGTGCCGGTGGCCACTACGGCGGCGGCCGCGGCCACTGACCGCATCCCTACTTCTCCGGCACGACGCCGAGGGACTTGGGTTCGCCGACTTCGACGTGCCCTTCCGGCAGGGGCTTTCGAACCAGGCCGCGGGTGTCCTGGCCGAAGAACTGCGAGGAATACGTCACCATCGAAGGCAGGATCTTGGCGAAGTCGCCCCCGCGCTCGCGAACGCTCATCCGCGTCACCCAAACCAGCCGGTGCTTCTTCTGCTTCCAAAGTGCCTGAAAGTCGTAGGCCATCAGGACGACAAAATAGCGGTTCTGCTCAATCTCCGACATCAGGTCATCACGCCGGAGCTTAAACGTCGCGATCTCTGTCCGGCCGGCCTGGGCCAGTTCTGAGTCGTAGCCGAGAAGCTGCGCGTTGCGCATGTCGGCCTGCTCTCGCTGCTCCTCCAGGGCCGCGACGCTGGCCATCTCTCCGGTCTCGTTGTCCGGCTGCGACCTGATGATCGCCGAGGAGGCCGCGCCGCCGCTGGGTCCCCCGCGGCCGCTCGTGGACGGCGGCGGGGGCGGAGCATGGACCGACGACTGCTGGTTGGCCTGGAGGTTCTCGTACGCGGCCGAGCCGGACGTGTCCTCCGTTCCGGTGGTCGTGCCCCAGTAGACCATGATCAGGAAATCCGTCTTGTTTGGATCGTGGTCGGCCTGGGGGGCGTAATTGCGCTTCGCCAGCGGCTCCACGATGGTCTTGGCCACATCCTCGAAGGTCAGCTTGTCGATCGTGTCGTCGCGCGCGGAACCCGGCAGTCGGCCGCCATTCCCGAAGGTGTAGGTCTCCGTCTTGAACGTTCCGTCGGCAAGCTTGACGCGCACGTAGTCATCGCTCGCCCGCGCGGAGACGGCCGTGATCTGGCCTTCGTCCGCCAGGAGGGCGGCGACCGGGGCCAGCCGACATGCGAAGAGGCCCGCCAGGGCGCAGACGGCCATGCGCTTGGGATGGGAGGCGCTCAGACCATTCGCTCGCTCAATCATCTGTGGACCGGGGTTGCCTTGCCTAACACCGCCGCCCGTGATTTCCCTTCGCCTTTCGTGGGGCGGCCACCAAGCTGGGCCCGTGACCAAGCTCTGTATTTTCACCGGCATGACCGTTGGAGGATACGTCGCAGGGTACCTTTCCTCGGACCTCGGCTTGTTCGCGGAAGTCATAGTGAGCGGCCTCGGCAGCATGGTGGGAGTCTACTTGGGCTGGAAGCTTGCCAAGAGAATCGAGCGTTGATTCACGGCATCTCCTGAGGAGCCCTCAATTCGGCTCCACATGCACCGAAACGTCACTCACGCGCAGCCGCGACGCAAGCAGTGTGTCCTTGACGGCGTGCGCGATATTGTGCCCTTCCCGCACGCTCATGTCGCCCGCCACACGAATCTGAATGTCGACCAGGTAGCTCAGCCCGCTCTTGCGGACGCGGCATCTGTGGAGGTTTGCGACACCCGGGACGCTGGCCGCTATCGCCCGGACGGCGTTCTCCAGCTTGGCCGGCACCGCGATGTCCATGATCTCATTGAGGGAACGACGGAAGATCTTGATGCCGTTGAAGGCGATAATGGCGGACGCGACTAGGGCCGCCCATCCATCCGCCGAGGCGTACCGGGGCCCGCCAACCACGGCGATCGAAATTCCCACGAACGCAGCCGCCGATGCCAAGGCGTCGGAAAGATGGTGCCACGCCTCCGCGCCGAGAGCAGTGCTTTCCGTGTCGCGCCCGACCTGGTCGAGGCGCCGGGAAAGGCCGACCTTTGTCCCGACGACTCCGGCCAGGATCAGTAGCGTCCACCACTGCGGCAGGCGCTGTGGATCTCGAATCTCGGTCACCGCGTGCCAGCCGATCCCGATGCCAGCTCCCAGGACTACGAGCGCCGTCATGAGCCCGGATACGGACTCGGCCTTCCCGTGGCCGTACGGATGGTTCGCGTCGGGCGGGCGGGCCGCCCATTGGAATCCGGCCCAGATCAGTATCGAGATCGCGATGTCGCTCAGGGACTCGACTCCGTCCGCCACGAGTGCGTACGCGTGACCCGCAATTCCGCCGACGACTTTGGTCGTGGCGAGGACGGCGTTCAGCGCCATGCCGCGCGCGATCAGCCGGGCGCCCTTGCGCGCCCGGTCGGCAACGGCAGCTTGATATGCGGGGAGATCGTGTGGCATCGCCGACGGGACGCTTGGGCAGCACCCTGAAAATCTCAACACCTCGCCGTTGACCCGGGCGGCCCACGCTCCATGATCCCGGCACGCCATGGCAGCACGGACAAGCTCAATGCCGCATGATCCCGTGAAGCAATTCTCCGTGTTCGCTGAAAACCGGGTCGGGCGTCTCTACGACCTCACGTCCCTGCTGAAGGATAACAATGTGCACATCATGGCCATTACGGTCCTCGACACGACGGACAGCTCGATCATCCGCCTCGTTGTGGACGACCCGGCAAAGGCGCGTGAGTTGATGGTGAACAATGATTTCCCCTACGGGGAATCCAACATCCTCGTCGTCGAGATAGGCGACGAATCGGAGCTGCGCAGCGTGCTGGCCGCCCTCCTGGAGGCGGAGATAAACATTCACTACGTCTACAGCTTCATCAAGCGGCCTCTGGAACGTTCGGCTATCGCGATAAGCGCGGAGGATCCGGAGACCGCGGCGCAGGCCCTTGGGCAGCGCGGATTCAAGGTTCTCCAGCAAAACGATATCTCAAGGTAGGCCCGGGATGTGTCCCGCGGGGGGCCCGCAGGTCGCCTTACTGCGCGATCTGGCCCGGACCCTCGGCGTCAAGCTGATAGATCCCCGTCATATATCCGCTCTCAAACGTGGCGCTGACCTTGAACGTCCCGCGGAACGAGATGGGCACATCCTGGGTGATCGGGACGCCCTTGGGGGTCCTCACGATCACCCAGTCGTTCATATTGGGCACGGTGCCGTAGCAACACGCCATCTGGTTTGCCATCAGCAGGAATTCAACGGCCTTTCCGTTGTCGAGCTTCGTGGGAAGCATGAACCCGGTCACGATGGCCTTCCTGCCGCTCCATCCCTTCACCACCGGCGGAATCTGGTCCTCGCCGGTCGGCGGCGAACCCTTGGGATTGGCGAGTGGATCGTACTCGGGGGCGATGAACTTGTAGCCCGAGAGCCGGTCAAATCCCAGCTTCAGGTAGCCGTTGTCGACCTCCGGCGCAGGGATCTGAAACTGTGCCGGGGCGCCCGACAGGGCGAGCGGCAGTGCGGCAAATGCCAGGAGGAATAGCTTCACCGTCCCAACCTACCACAACCCCGTGTTTCGTCAAAGGGCCTATTGTCCGAGCACCGGCCCCAGGATTGCGACGCCTATGAAAGCGGCGCCAGATTCTCCGCAACCGGAAGCCGGTAGGCCTTTGCCGCAGGGACGACACCGCCGAGCGCGCAGAGAACGATCAGGCCCGCCGGCGCGAGGGCCAGCACCGGATGCAGCTCTGCAAGCGACAGCACGACGCCGGTCTGCGCCCGGATTATCCGCGCGACGGCGGCAAAAAGAACGATGTAGACCCCAAATCCCGCAGCCGCGCCAAGCGCGCCTATGCAGGCCGATTCCGCGACGACCGCCCCGAACACGAGCCGGCGCCTCGCGCCAAGCGACCTGAGGATGGCGATGTCCCGTTTGCGGGCGTTCATGGAATTGTAGATGCTGGCCAGCACGGACGCGGCTGCGACCAGCGCCACGATGTAGGCGACTAGCGCGAGCACGCGGTCGAACCAGCTGATCTTGCTGAAAAGGTCGGCAAGTATGGCCCCGATGGGATACGCAAAGGTGAGGCGGTTGCCCTGCTTGTTGATCATGATGTCCAGCATGAAGCCGGCGGTGGGGGAGCGGAGCTTGATCAACACGGCGCTAATGTCGGTTGCCGCACGGGGATCGTGGCCACTCATGGTCTGGACGCCCTTGATCGGAATCAGGATCACCTTGTCCAACGGGGTGTTCGTCGGTTTCAGGATTCCAACGACCGCGTAGGTCTCGGCGTGCTGGGCGCTGGGGTCGTAGGCAAGCCCGTGGAACGGATGGAAAGTATCGCCGACCCTCAGGCTGAGCCTTCCCGCGGCAAAGCTGCCCACGACCGCCTCCTTCGCTTCCTCCGAGAACAACCGGCCGCCGGGCGCGACCTCGTATCTCCTCCCCGGGGCATACTCCACGTCGCTGAAGAGTCCGGGAATCGTACCGACGATGCGATACCCCTTGAGGTTGTCGCCGACCGCTATCGGAATCGCCACCTTCACCGCCGGCTGGCGCCGGATGTACTCGTAGTCCTGCCATGCAAGGTTTCCGGGCGACGCCTCGAGGTGGAAGATCGCGTTGAGGACCAGCTGGAGCTTGGAGCCGCGCGCCCCGAGAACGGCGTCGAAGGCCGTCGTGGTCTGCAGGAACGACTTCTGCGCCTGGGCCTTCACCATCCAGACGGTCATGAGAAGGCCCCCGGCAAGCGCCAGGCTTCCCGCCGTGACAAGGGTGGAGAGCGCGTGCTGCCTCAGGCTGCGGTAGACAATGAGGAGCAGCGTCATGGGGCGCCCTCCGCGGCCGCGACGTTGAGCGAGGCGAAGTCCTGGACGTGCCCAAACTCCCCTAGGACGTCGTCGTCATGGCTCACGAGAAGGAGCGCGGCGCCGTTCTCCCGGCACGCCTCGCGAATGAGGGCCAGCGCCTCGCGCGAATTGCGCCGGTCGAGGTTACCGGTGGGCTCGTCAGCCAGCACGAGCGCGGGTCGGTTCGCGAGGGCGCGGGCCACGGCGACCCGCTGTTGCTGCCCGGTTGAAAGCTGCCTCGGGAAATGCTCGAGCCTGTGGCCGAGGCCCACCCGCCCCAGGAGTTCGCGCGCACGCCGAAAATCCGCTCCTGCGGGTGAAAAGCTCATGCCGAGGACGACATTCTCGATGACCGTGTACCCCTGCAGCAGATTGAAGGTCTGGAAGATGTACCCGAGCTTGGCGGCCCGAAGCCGGTCCCGCGAAGGCTCCGGTAGCGACGCCATGTCCGTTCCGTCAATCCCGATCGTCCCTGAGTCGGCCGCGAGGATCCCCGCCACGAGGTTGAGGAAGGTCGTCTTCCCACACCCGCTCTCGCCACGCAGGGCGCGCTCCTCACCCACGGCGAGCTCGAACCGCGGGATGTTGACGACCTCCACCCTCGCGCCCTCGGGCCCGGCGAACGACTTGCGAAGATCTCTGACGTCGAGCATGGCTCCTTAAACATGTGAGGACGCGCGGGAATGCCAAACGTTTTGCGCGTTCCCGGGAAACTTGGGGAGGGATTGCAACGGCACGCGAATCTCGCAATATTGGGCGTATCCCATGCCGAATGCCGCGAACGAGTTGCTGATCCTGGGACTGCTCATCGCTGCGAACGGGATACTGACCGCAGCCGAGACGGCCGTGGTGTCCGCGCGAAAGGTCAAGCTAAGGCGGATGGCGGAGGCTGGACGGGAAGGGGCGAAGGCGGCGCTGGCCATTGCCGAGCACCCAGGCCGTTTCCTTGGGCTGGTTCAATTCTGGCTCACCATCACCTCGGTCATCGCTGGCGCGGCCCTGGTCGCATCCGCCTCGCAGGAATTCTCGTCCTGGTTCTCCCGCTGGCCCGCGGCCGCACCGTGGGCGGAGATCATCGGCCTGGTCGCAGGCACGCTGGTCGTCAGCTCGGCCATGCTCTTCTTCGGCGAGCTCCTCCCGAAGAGGATTGCGCTGTCGAATCCGGAGCGGGCCGCGGCGATCCTCGGCCCCGCCATGCGCACCATCTCGCGCGTGGTGAGCCCGTTCTCGGCAATGCTGGGCTCGGCGAGTGACTCCGTGGCGGCCTCGCTGGGCTTCAAGCCGAGGCCCGTGGCGGAGACCGTGGGTGACGAGGACGTGCGGGCACTCGTCGAGCGGGGGCTCCACGCGGGCGTGTTCAAGAGGGCGAAGAAGGAGATGGTCGAGGGGGTGCTGTCGCTCGACAATCTCGCCATAACGGCGATCATGACGCCGCGCTCCAAGATCGTCTTCCTCAACATTGACGACAACGAGGAGACTAACTGGAGGAAGATCGTCACGAGCGGGCATTCGTACTTTCCCGTCTACCAGAAGAACCGCGACCAGGTGGTCGGGATGGTCTCCGTGAAGGCGCTCTGGGCGCATTCCGCGATAGGGCTTCCGACGACGCTGAAAAACCTGCTGGTCCCCGCCTTGATCGCCCCGGAATCGATGACGGCCATCCAGCTGCTCGAACAGTTCAAGAAGACGGGCCGCCATACGGCGGTAATCTCTGACGAGTTCGGCGCCGTCCAGGGCCTTGTGACGCTGATCGACGTTTTTGAGGCGATCGTGGGCGATCTCCCGGAGCCGGGGCAGCGCAACCAGGCATCGGCAAAGCGCAGGGAGGACGGATCTTGGCTTGTCGACGCGACCCTCCCGATAGCCGAGTTCAAGTCCATCCTTGGGTTTACGGGCGCGCTTCCCGACGAGGCCGAGGCAGAGTACCGGACGGCGGGGGGGTTCGTGGTAACGCAATTCGGGCGCATTCCCGCCGTGGGCGATCATTTCGAATGGCAGGGCTGGAGGATCGAGGTGGCGGAGATGGACCGCCGAAGGGTCGACAAGGTGGTGGTGGTCGCGGCGGCGCCGCCGGCCGGGACCGCGCAACCCGCCGCGTGACGGCGCCAGCTGCGAATATCTTGTCGGCAAACGGGCGTTGCGTTTAACGGGGACGCCGCCGACGTTTCGCACATGGCGGAAACATGCAAGATGCCTTCACCGGACAACCCACCTGCATCCGCGGCCCCGCCCTCCCAGACGCGGCGGGGAGAGCCGCTCTTCAGGACGATCACGAGCGACGACTGGAAGCGCTCGCTCGCCTTGGCTCGGCGGCTGCCCAATGCAGTCTCAGAGCAGATACGGACCGCGATCTCGTCCTCCTTGCGGAAGACGAAGTGAGCCTGCTTGAGGGCGCGGGCGCCGAATGGGCCGCGCTTGGATCCGCCATCCGGGAATTCCGGAGCCGCCTGCCGCTGCGCGCGCTCTCCGACTTCGGCTTCTCGGACCAGGAGGCAAACCCCCTGGAGGAGGCCAACCCTTCCCTTCGCCGGATCGGCGTCGGCGTGGAGGCGTGGGCGTTCGCGGCGGTCCGCGACGGCTCGGTCTACAAGTTCTACCTCCCGCGCGAGGAAAAGAGGATCGGGAGCGCGTTCGGCTTCGCGCGGGGCGACGAGACGCTTCTCTCGGCCAGGGCGGGCCTGGGAGACTACAGGGCGCTCCTCGAGAAGCTCCTTGTGATCCATCTCATCGGCGGCATGGCCACGGAGGTGGTCGCCCTGACCCCGGAGGGCATCCTCGTTGCCAAACAGGCGCTCGGCGAGCCCCTCCCCCAGGGCGACGACATGTCGCGCGATCTTCCCAGGATGCTCATCGAGATCCCGTCGCGCTTCTTGAGGGCTGACCGCGACCACCCGCGGCTCCTCTTCGTCAACGGGGCTCCCTTCCTGGTCGCGGACCTCCACGCGAGGAACTTCGTCAGGGGCGCAGACCGCGCCCTTCGTGTGATCGACCTGGTCGCAGGCCCCTGGCCCGCGGGGGCGCCCCTGCTGGACCCGCTGATCACGGCTTGGCTGGATCGCGTGCGCGCCGACCCTGCGGCCCCGGCCCTCCCCGGCGCTCCCGATTCGGAGCTCTGATGCCCCTCGGGTTAGCCCTTCTCTGCGGCCAGCACCGCTAGGATCGCCTCAGCCTGCTTGCTGGTCGTCCCCTTGTAGTCGGTATAGATGATCTTGCCTCCCTTTATCAGGTAGGCCTGGCGGTTCGCCCGGCCGCCCGGGTACGTTGTCACGCCGAAGGCATTGATGACGCTGTCATCCGTGTCTGCGACAAGCGTGAACGGCAGATGGTACTTGTCCTTGAACGCCTTCTGGTCGGCGACGCTGTCGCGGCTCACGCCAATCACCGCAACCCCCTTGTTTGTGAGGCTCTCGTACCCGTCCCGCAGCGAGCAACCCTGGGCCGTGCATCCGGGCGTGTCGGCCTTGGGATAGAAATAGACCAGCGTGTAGGTCTGCTTGGAATAGACGTCAGCGAAGCTGACCGGCTGGCCGGTCTCCGCGACGCCGGTTATCTCCGGGGCCTTGTCGCCCACTTTGAGCTCTGCTCTTGCTGTGTTGGACATGGCTAGGGTGGATGATAGGACGAGGAGTGGAATAATCGACGGTTTCATGGGCGTTGAAAGCTGGCCTCAGAAGGCTCCTTTTGCAAGCCGGGCCGGGGTCGAAAGAATCGACGCCCAAAGGGCACCTTTTCCGGAACCTTTAGCAGCGGTCCGGAGACTAAAAACCTCCCTCCGGAAGGCTCCGCTGACCGGCATTGCATTTGTGCGCGTTCTCTGTAAGCAGCATTACCTTCATGCCATTCCTATTGTCCCCAAGAACCCGCCCTTTAGGCACACAGTTTGCGGGTCTCGCGTTGCTGGTTTCCTTGGGCGCAACGCCCTGCTTGCGGGCCTCAACCGTGCCGATCGACGGATTCGATCCAAGCCCCAATGGCATCGTCAACACGCTCCTAGTCCAACCTGATGGCAAGATATTGATGGGCGGGTATTTTACCCAGCTTCATCCCTATGGACTGCCTGTCTCGGGCCACGGTTATATCGCACGGCTGAACCATGATGGATCGCCCGACGGCACGTTCAGCCCGAATGCCAACGGCGTGGTCCGAGTCATGGCCCTGCAACCCAACGGCCAGATCATTATCGGGGGCAGCTTCACGAGCATCCAGCCGACGGGAGGCGCCGCACAGATCGCCCGCAACTACGTGGCGCGCCTGAACGCGGACGGCACGCTCGACGCGGCGTTCAATCCCGGCGTAAACGGCATCGTATACGGCATCGCAGTGCAGTCCAACGGCCAGATCGTGATAGGCGGCTCCTTTACGAGCGTGCAGCCGAACGGTGCAGCTGGCCCGACGACCCGAAATCGCATCGCACGCTTCAACGCCGACGGGTCTCTCGACACCTCGTTCGATCCCAACGCGGACAGGCCGGTCCTGGCAATCGCGGTCGAGCCCAACGGCCAGATCGTCGTTGGCGGCGGGTTTTCGATGCTCCAGCCAAACGGGGCGAGCGCAGCAACCAAGCGCAGCTGCGCCGCCCGCCTCAACAGCGACGGCTCCCTCGACACGGGCTTCGATCCCGAGCCGAATGGGTCTGTAAGCTCGATCATCGTCCTGCCGAGCGGCCAGATTGTCATGGGCGGTGAATTCGTGACAGTACAGCCGAACGGGGCCACCTACACGACCCAGTGCGACTTCCTAGCGAGGCTCAACGCGGACGGCTCCCTCGACTCGAATTTCATCATCAACCCGCTTCAGAGCGTGAACGCGGTTTGCTATGAGGGAGACGGCAAGCTGTTGATCGGAGGTACATTTACGCAGGTCTATCCGGAGAACGACCTTACCGCGATCGCGACGCCGTACTGCGCCCGCATCAACGCGGACGGCTCCCTTGACGAGACGTTCATCCCAAGCCCCAACCAGGTGGTCAATGCCATCGCGGTTCAGACGGACGGCAACGTCATCCTCGGGGGGTTTTTCACGAGCTTCCAGCCGCTGGACAAGTCGACGCCGACCCCGCGGATGTACATTGCCCGGGTGAATTCGTACGGCGTCCCCGACTCCACAATCGCCCCGGATGAGGCGGGCACGGTCTTTGCGACCCAGACGCTCCCGAATGGGCAATATCTGGTCGGCGGAACGTTTCTGAGCATAGGCGGGGTGACCCACAACCACTTCGCAAGGCTCAATGCCGACGGTTCGCTCGACAACACGTTCAATACGACGGTCGACGGACCCGTCCAGACGATTGCCGTTCAGTCCAACGGGCAGATCCTCATAGGCGGGTCGTTCTCGTTCGTCGACGGATTCGTACGCCTGAACATGGCCAGGCTCAATCCCGACGGTTCGCTCGACGGGCCGTTCAACCCAACCCCGAACTCCACTGTAAACGTCATCATGCCGCTGTCGAACGGACAGATGCTGATCGGCGGAGGATTCTCGAGTCTTTCTCCAAACGGATCCACGACGTCGTACGGACTGAATTACCTCGCCCGCCTCAACAGCGACGGATCGCTCGACCTGACGTACAATCCGAACCCGAGCGGCGCCGTTTTCGCCATCGCCCAGCAGGCCGACGGATTGTTCGTGGTCGCCGGCGGTTTCACAACCATAGGAGGCTACTCGCGCGGCTATATCGCCCGTCTGCAGGCGAACGGCCAGATCGATCCGAGTCCGTTTGATCCCGAGGCAAACAGCGCGGTCTACGCGCTGGCGATCCAATCGGACGGGAAGATTGTCATGGGAGGCGGATTCACCGGCGTCATTCCTCAGACCGGAAAGGCGGCGGTGCCAACCACGCTCACAAATCCCCCAAACGGGCCCCAGACGGTGCTGCCGGGGGCGGGGGTCAGCGCCGCCACCCCCATCTACATCAATCACCTTGCACGGCTGAACAAGGATGGAACGCTCGACACGACCTTCTTCCCCAACCCGAGCTTCGACGTTCTCGGAGTGGCCGTGCAGTCGGACGGGAGCATCGTGGTAGCGGGCGCCTTCACCTCGTTTGCTCCGAATTTCTCGCCGAAGGGGACCATCCGCAATTACATCGGTCGCGTCTCAGGCAGCGGCGCGCTTGACACAACCTTCGACCCCAACGTCAACGCCCTGATCAACACGGTCAGCGTGCTGTCGAACGGCCACATCATGATCGGCGGGACGTTCACAACCGTTCAGCCAAACGGGGCTTCGACCCCGTTGTTCATCGACCACTTTGCGATCCTCAATCCGGACGGAACCGTCGACCCTTCGGTCACCCAAGGCAAGAACCCCGCGATGACCGGGCAGGTGCAGGTGTTCGCGGAGCAGCCCAACGGCCAGGTGCTGGTCGCCGGATCGTTCAGCCCCATCAGCGGAGGCCCAGGGGCCTATCTCGCCCGGCTCAACGGGGACGGGTCGCCTGACACGTCCTACGACGCGTACGTGGACGGGGCGGTCAACACGGTCGCCGTCCTGCCCAACGGGGCCTCGACCCTGACGCCGACGAACTCGGGCGCGTGGCTGAACGCGAACGGCGAGGTCCGGTTCTCCTACTCGGCCGCGTCCAATGGCGAGGTAGATTGCGCAGCCGTCCAGGCGGACGGACGGATCATCATCGGGGGACTTTTCAACAATTTCGGCGGGGTTAGCGGCCTGCAGAACCTGGTTCGCCTGAACACGGACGGGACGGTCGACCCGACATTCACACCGACGCCGAACGGAGTGGTGAGCGCCGTCGTCGTCCAGAGCGACGGCAAGATAGTGATTGGCGGCGGCTTCAGCACGATCGACAACGTGAACAACGCCTACATCGCCCGCCTGAACCCGAACGGTACGCTTGACACGACCTTTGCGCCGCAGCCCAACCTGCAGATTCTGTGCATGGCGCTGCAATCCGACGGCAAGATCATCATCGGCGGGGACTTCACGCTCCTCGTCCCGACCGTCGCGACCGGAACCTCTCCCACATATGCCTACAATTACATCGCCAGGGTGAATTCCGACGGCTCGATCGACTCCTCGTTCAATCCCGACTGCAGCGGCCCCGTGTACACGGTAGCCGTGCTTCCCAACAAGCAGATCGCGATCGGCGGATCCTTCACGTCGATCACGCCCAATGGCGGGACGACTGTCGATTATGTGCAGGACCTAGCCCGGCTGAACAGCGACGGGACCGTGGACACCACCTTCTATCCCGATCCGGATGCGCCGGTGGCTTCGATCGCCGTCCAGTCGGACGGCAAGATCATCGTCGGCGGCACGTTCACGGCGTTCGAGCAGAATGCGAACGTCGGGAATCTGACCCCGGCGCCGGTGGCCGGGCCCATCGTCATCCGCGACTACTTAGCCCGCATCAACACCGACGGGACCGTGGACGCGTCATTCGACCCGCACCCGAACGGTGGACTGACCTACGTGGCCGTCCAGCCAAACGGCCAGATCGTATTCGGCGGCAACTTCACCAGCATCCAGCCGAATGAGTCCGGAAACGCGGCGAACCGCGAGGAGATCGCCCGGGTGAACCCCGACGGGTCGGTCGACCCCTCGTTTGACCCGGCGTTCAACGGCACCGTTGACACCATCATGACCCTGCCTGACGGCTCGCTGTTCGTCGGCGGAAACTTCACCACCGTTCAGGAGGGCGGAGCCGTCCTGATCGGCGGCAACTTCTCCAACGTCGGAACGAGTGCGGCCGCCCACCTTGCGAGGCTCAACGCCGACAGCACGTTCGACTCCTCCTACTCCGCGCACCCGGACGGCCCCGTCAACGCCCTGGTCCCCATGGTGAACGGAACGGTGCTTGTCGGAGGCTCCTTCGCGAATATTGACAACGTGCCGCGGGCTAACCTCGTCCGGCTTAACGCCGATTCCTCAATCGACTCCTCGTTCAACCCTTCAGTGAACGGGGCGGTCGACTCGATCGCGCTCGAGCCCAACGGGCAGGTTCTCGTCGGGGGCGCCTTCACCAGTGCCGGAGGCCAGAACTCGGCCTACCTTGCGCGGCTCGGGCCGACGGGTTCCCTGGACAGCTCGTTCGCTCCCGCGGTCAACGGGATCGTCGATGCAATCGCGATCCAGCCAAACGGCCAGATCGTCATAGCCGGCTCGTTCACGAGCGTGGCAGGCGCGGCTGATAGCGGGCTGGCGCGCCTCAACAATGACGGCTCGCTCGACGCGACCTTCAACCCCTCGCCGAACGGCGCCGTGCTGTCCGTCTCTTTGCAGCTGGACGGATCCTTCTATGTGACGGGCCTGTTTACGAGCATCGGCGGCCAGCCGCTGCCCTATGCCGCGCACATCGGACCGACTGGCGCCGTCGACCCGTCGTTTACCCCGAGTGTGAACGCTCCGGTCAACGCCGTCATTGTGCAGCCCGATGGCAAGATAATGCTCGGCGGAGGTTTCACGACGGCGGGCGGCTTCTCGCGGGTCGGAATCGTGCGGTTCCCCGCGCCCGCGCCCGTGGCGCAGTCGGTCTCGGTGAGCGAGGACCAGTCTACCTACACCTGGACAAGGAGCGGAGGCGTGCCCGTGTTCTCGTCCGTGCTCTTTGAGCAGACGACCGATGGCACCCACTGGACGACGGTGGGCCTGGCGTCCACCTCGGACGGGGCGACATGGCGCCTCACCGGAGCGGCCCCGACGGGTGCCAACCTGTTCTACGTGCGCGCAACGGGCGTGATGCCCTCCTCGGAATTCAGCTCCTCGGGCCTCCTCCAGGTCTTCTACCTCGCGAATTCTACCCCTATCGCACTCATCACGTCCGCGCCCTCGGTGGCGGGCACAGCGGGCCAGCCGTTCCGGTTCGTCGTCACCGCGACCCTCTCGCCGCAGACCTACTCGGCGACGGGCTTGCCCCCGGGGCTCACCATCAATTCCTCGACGGGAGTCATCACCGGGACTCCGACGGCCGTCGGCACCTACCATGTCGGCTTGACCGCCAACGGCACGGGGGGCCTCGCATCGACGACGATGACAATTACCATAAACGCCGCGAGCGGGACGCCGTTCGCTCCGGCGCCGACGTCGCTGGACAACCGGCTTCTTAATCTTTCGACGCGCGTCGACTTGCCCGGAAGCCAGGTCCTGGTCGCCGGGTTCGCCATTTCGGGAACGGGCCCGAAGAACGTGCTCCTTCGCGCCGTCGGGCCGGGGCTGATCGAATTCGGCGTCTCCGGAACCATGGCTACCCCTGAGATCCAGCTCTACGGGCCGTCGGGTTCCGTGATCGCCCAGAACAACGGATGGGGAACGTCCCCCACCATTGCGGCCGCGATCACACAGGTAGGAGCGTTTCCGTTCGCTCCGGGCAGCGCGGATTCCGCCATAGTTACCAGCCTAGAGCCCGGCGCCTACACTGTCCACGTGTTCGATCCCTCGGGGACCGGAGGAACCGTTCTCCTGGAGATCTACGACGCCGATGCGTCGCCGCTGACCGCACCACAGCGTCTGATAAACATCTCGGCCATGGGATTGGTCACACCCGCGACCGGCGCGCTGTTCGGGGGATTTGTCATCTCCGGAAGCTCGACCAAGAGCATCCTCATCCGCGGAATCGGGCCGGGGCTCTCGGCTTTTGGCATTCCCACCACGCTCCCCGATCCCGTGCTGAGCGTCTTTGACTCCGGCGGAAACCTTGTGGCCCAGAATTTTTCGTGGACAACCCAGTCCGCAACGGGACCGGATGAGCCCACGATTGCAGCCACTGACATCACGGCAGCCGACACTAGCGTCGGGGCGTTCGCGCTCTCGGCGCTCAACTCCGACACGGCTCTGATCGCCAACCTGCCGCCCGGCGCGTACACGTTCGAGGTCTCCAGCGCAAGCGGCGCGACAGGCGTCGTTCTGGGAGAGGTCTACGAGCTACCCTGACCAGCTCCGGCCGCCTCACCAATCGTCGCTTCTGAAGGGCGCCGCGGGGAGCCCGGCGCCGTTGTAGAGGTTGGCTTCCGGGGCATTGCGCCATGCGTAACGCACCGCCGTGGGCTGCGCCACCGCCGGCGAGCGGACGACGACCGTGTCGCCCCTGATAGTCGCTCCCGCCGAATGGAATACCCTGTCGGGGCCGGCGACCTCAAACGACTGGAGCGGCTTGCCGGATGCGGTGAGCCCCTCGTCCGCGAACTGAAATTGGACCCGGATTACGGGGCCCTCCGGTGTCGCGCGGCTTGGGACGGGCCCCGAATGCTCCACGGGAATTGAATAGACCATCGCCTTGGCGATCAGGGCGAGCCGCCGACCGACCTCCCTCTTGTTTTTCGGGAACATGCTGCCGAGCTCCCCGATGTCGATGGTGACCGCCTGGCCCGTCGATGGAAGGGAAAGGGCCCTGGACTGCGCCTCGCGAAGGTACGCCCATTGGTCCCCCTGCCCCTGCGTCGGCGGCGAGAAGTTGGCAAGCTGGACCCAGAGGAAGGGGAAATCGCCTCCGCCGAAATGGGATCTCCAGCTGGAGATCAACACGGGAAACTGGGCGGCGTACAGGGAGGCTCGCCCCACGTTGCTCTCCCCCTGGTACCAGACCGTGCCCCGGATGGCGTAGGGCAGCAGGGGCTGGATCATCCCGTTGAAGAGCGAGCCGGGTGCCCAGGGATCCCCGCCCCTCGAATCGGCGCCGGCGGCCGGGTGCCCGTTCGAGAAGCCGGGAAAGGCGGCGAGGGCCGCCGGGCTCATCCACGCCTCGATCGGCGTCCCGCCCCACGTGCTGTTGACTATCCCCACGGGTGTTCCCAGGCGGGTGAAGATCTCGCGCGCGAAGAAGTAGCCCGCGGCCGTGAACCGGCCCACCGTGGCCGGGGTGCACGCGCTCCACTCGCCGGAGGCGGACGCCATCGGCGACGCCGAGGCCTGGCGCGCGACCTTGAAATGCCGGATCAGGGGGAAGCGCGCCGCAGCTACCTCAGCGGCCGCGTTCTCCACCCGGTATGACGTGCCGCCGTCGTCGACGGCGAACTCCATGTTCGACTCCCCTGCGCACAGCCAGACCTCGCCGACCACGACGTCATGGAGCGTCACCGTGGCCTTCCCACTGACGGTGAGGTCCGAGCCGGACGCGTTCTCGGCAAGGGGCGCGAGCACAGCGATCCATCGCCCGTCGGAGCCCGCCGTCGCGCCGACCGTCTGGCCGGCGAACGACACGCTCACATGCTCGCCGGGGGTCGCCCGGCCCCAGACGGGGACCGGCTTCTCCCGCTGAAGGACCGCGCGGTCCTGAAAGAGCGGGGCGAGTTCAGGGGCCGCGGCCGCCGTCGGGGCTATCCCGGGCAACGAGGCGAGCGCCAGCGCAAAGATGCGGAAAGGGGGCATGGATATCTCGTAGCAGGCCCGACGCGGCGCCAGGATCAAGGAGTTTTCGGGCCGGCCGCCTTGATCGCCCCGAGGAAAGCGTGCAGCTCGGAGGCCAGCCGCGGCCCGAAACCATCCGCCTCCGCGATCTCGGCGGCCGTTGCGCTCCGAAGGCGCTCTATGCTCCCAAACCGGTCCATCAACGCCGCCCGGCGGACGGGGCCAAGGCCCGGAAAATCGTCCAGCAGCGACTCCCTGATCTTTTTGGACCGCAGGTCTGCGTTGTAGGTGTTTGCGAATCGATGGGCCTCGTCACGGAGCCTCTGCAGGAGCCGGAGCCCCGGGTGATCCATAGGAATGTCGAGCGGCGCCCTCCCGTCGGAAAACACGATGGTCTCCTCCCTCTTCGCAAGTCCCACGATCGGCGGCGGATCGAGGCCCAGCGCGACGAAAGCCTTCAGCGCGGCCCCCACTTGTCCCCGGCCTCCGTCGATCACCACCAAATCGGGAAACGCCCTCCCCTCGTTGCGCAGCCGCCGGTAACGGCGCCCCACCACCTCCTCCATCGCCCTAAAGTCGTCGTTGCCCATGAATCCCTTTATCCGGAAGCGCCGGTAGCTATCCCTGTCCGGCTTTCCCTCCGCGAACCGCACCATTGAGGCCACCACGAAGGTGCCGGAGATGTGCGATATGTCGAAGCATTCGATCGAGCGAGGCGGCCCCGCCAAGGCGAGCGCCTCCCGGAGCGACGCGAGCGCCGACTCGTCCGCGCTCGGGGCCGTCGGGTCGGTGCGCTCGAAATGCCGCGGCCTCTCCAGGGTCTTCTCGAGCGCGAACACGACGTCGCGCAGAGCCGCGGCCTTCTCGAATTCGCGGCGCTCGGACGCGGAGGCCATCTCGGCCCGCAGGGACGCGAGCCATTCTCGGGACTTGCCCTCCAGGAATGCGCAGGCTTGGTCGACCCGCGCCCTGTACTGCTCTGTGGTCACGGTGTCTGGAAAGCCGTAGATTTCCGCCCTGACATCATCATAGAGCTGCCAGGCGCCGTCGGGCAGGCGGCGGGGGGTCCCGTCGCTCAGCAGGATGCCGAACTGCCTGCGCATTTGCGCGAGCGCCTTCCGGAGCGGTCCGCTGTGGGCAAACGGCCCGAAATACCTCGAGTGATCGTCCTTTCGGATCCGGACGACCCGAAACCGTGGGAGCTCCTCACGCGGGTCGACGCGCACCAGCGGAAAGCGCTTGTCGTCCGTGAAGTCCGTGTTGTAGCGCGGCTTCCATTGCTTGATCAGCTTCCCCTCCAGCAGGATGGCCTCCGGCTCCGACTTCACCACGATGGCGTCGAAGTCCGCGATCATCTCAACCAAGGCGCGGATCTTGGGGTGCAGCGTGAACGCCCGTGAAGGCTGGAAGTAGGATGAAACCCGCCTTTTCAGCGCTTTTGCCTTACCCACGTAGATGATCCTCCCAATCCTGTCCTTCATGAGGTAGACACCCGGGCGGTCCGGCAGCCGCCGCACCTTTTCCTTGAGCGTAGGAGGGACCCCGCTATCTGAGTCAACGGCTGGCATTTTCCCAAGATTAGCCTAATTTCAACGTCCGCAAAGCACGCTTTCGTCCGACTTTCTGCATTCCGTTTGAACAAACCTCCGCACAAGCTCCATTACGAACTTCTGACCATTGGCGACGAACTCCTCCTGGGTCTGACCGCCAATGGCCACCTGACGTTCATCGGATCACAGCTTGGCGCACGCGGGGTTGAGCTGCGCAGGAATGTCACGGTAACGGATGACGCTGAGGATATTGCAACGCAGTTCCGTGAAAGCTGGGTCCGGTCTGACGTCGTGCTGATCACCGGCGGCCTGGGGCCGACCTGCGACGACCGCACCCGCGAGGCCGTGGCCCAGGTGTTGGAGCAGAAACTGGTGTTCGATGCAGAGATTGAGCGGCACATCTTCGAGCGTTTCGCCCTTTTGGGACGGAAGATGACGTCGAACAACCTCAGGCAGGCGTATCGTTTTGAGCGGGGCCAGGTGCTTTCGAACGCGAACGGGACAGCCCCAGGCCTTTGGGTTGAGCAGGACGGCAAGGTGCTGTGCATGATGCCGGGCCCGCCAAATGAGCTGCAACCGATGTTCACCGAGCAGGTGATTCCGCGGCTCGCGCAGCTCGGCCTCCTGCTTGACTGCAAGGCCTACGTGCAGCTTCGGACGGCGGGGATCGGGGAATCCATGCTCGAGACAAAGCTGCAGCCGGTCTTTGGTCGCCATGCCGTTGGCCTTGGCATCGCGTTCTGCGCTCACTCGGGCCACGTGGACTGCAGGCTCAGCTCGCCGGGCGGCGAGCTTGGAGCCACCGAGATCGCCGCGATCGCGGCCGAGTGCGCCAGTGTCCTGGGCGAGGATTTTGTCACGTACGGCGACGATTCGCTGGCCAAGGTGTGCGCCGACCTCCTGCGCGCCCAGGACAAACGGCTAGCGGTCGCTGAGACAGCGACGGGGGGCCTGCTCGCGAACGCGTTCACCGACATATGCGGCGCCTCGAAGTTCTTTTCGGGGGGATGCGTCTGCTATTCGAACGACTCCAAGATGCAGCTTCTGGACGTGCCCGAATGCCTCCTCCTCCAGCATGGTGCCGTGAGCGCCGAGGCGGCGGTCGCCATGGCCACCGGCGCCGCGGAGAAGCTCGGGGCGGATTATGCCCTCTCGATCACGGGTTTTGCGGGGCCCTGCGGCGGCGCTAACGAGAACCCCGTCGGGACGATATTCGTGGCCCTTCACGCCCCGCATGGAGTCTGGTCGCGCAAGCTCAGCTTCCCGGGACCGCGCACCACCATCAAGCGCCGCGCGGTCAATTCCGCCCTCGACTGGCTTCGCCGCGAGCTTGTTCGCGGCCAGAACGGCGCGACCGTGCCGCAGCGGCGCCAGGGCGTCATGCAGTAGAAGCGCCCCCGGCCACCAAGTTCCTTAGTGCGGCCAGGTATTTTTCGCAGGTCTTTGCGATCACATCGGTTGGAAGCCGCGGGGCTGGCGGCTTTTGGTCCCAGGAAAGCTTGAGCAAGTGGTCCCGCACGAACTGCTTGTCGTAGCTTGGCGGGGAGCCTCCCGGCACGTAGCTTCCCACCGGCCAGTATCGCGACGAGTCGGGCGTCAGCAACTCGTCGATCAGCACCAGGGAACCGGCGGCGTCAGTGCCAAACTCAAATTTAGTGTCGGCAAGGATCATCCCGGCCTCTCGGGCCCTGTCGTGGCCGAATCGGTAGAGCGCCAGGCTGACCGCCTTCACCTTGTTGTAGAGCTCCTGGCCCACGGCTGCGGCACCCTCGGCGTCATCGATCGCCTCGTCATGGCTGCCCTTGGGCGCCTTTGTCGTGGGAGTGAAGATCGACTCGGGCAGCCGGTCCGCCTGGCGCAGGCCCCGGGGAAGCGGGATTCCACACACGGACCCCGATTTGGAGTAGGAACTCCATCCGCTGCCCGCAAGGTAGCCTCGCACGACGCATTCGATAGGAAGGGGGCGGAGCTTGCGAACCACCATGCTGCGCAGGCGCAGGTCGCGCCCCAAGATCCCCCGCCGGTCGAATTCCGCATCCTGGTTGGGCAGGAGATGGTTCGGGATGATCCCCTCCGTCTTTTCAAACCACCAAAGGCTCATCTGCGTCAGCAGGATGCCCTTTCCCGGGATCCCGTCGGGAAGGACGACGTCAAACGCGGACAGTCTGTCCGATGCCGCGAGCAGCAATGCGTCTCCCAGGTCGAATATCTCCCGCACCTTGCCCGATCCGATCCTTGGAAACGGCAATTCGATTGAGGTCACAGCCTGGCTGGGCAGCGCGGCTTCGATTTCCGAGAATGTCATGCTTCTAGAATTCCCCGACATCGACTCGCGTCCAGAAGGAAAAATGCTCTTGCTTGGTCAGGCCTGCCGCCTAGCTTGCCCGATCCCGCGCTACGTCCCCATCGTCTAGCCCGGTCAGGACACCACCCTTTCACGGTGAGAACCGGGGTTCGAATCCCCGTGGGGACGCCAGCGTAAGACGTTCATCATTAATATCTAGAAAATTATCTTTCAACCCTCTTCCCGTGAGGTGCGGGCCGTCGGAGGGAAAACATCGGGATAGGTTGCCAAGAATGCTGGCAACCTTGGTAAGTTTTTGAGGGCTTGCATCACCCCTTTTGTGCGACCAATGCGCGAACTGCCTGCCGTTGACGTTCGTCAGCCAACTCGATCGCAGCGGCGACATGCATGTCTCGGCGCCACCCCTCAAAGTCATCGATGGCGTTGACCGCCAGCCGCGCATATTCCTCCGAATTGGCGGAACGGGCCAGACACAGGAACCAAGCGTGCAGGACCGGCGGCCAGTCGATTCCGAGAATCCACACACCTCCTTCATCGGCAAAGAATACAATCTCATCGTCGGTCTTGTCCACGGCCCTCAGTAGGGTGAGTAGGATATCAAGAGCGTTGCGGACCGCGACCAAATCACCCTGTCGGGCCTCCGCGACGCATCGCCCAAGAAGGCGGCAACACTCCGCGGCAAAGGCCGCCGTACCCTTCGATAGATCCGTGTAGTTCCTCGAATTCCTGAAGAAACTAACGAAGTAATCGCCGCGCCGCGCCTCAAGGTCAAAAGCTTGGACCTCCGCAACGAGTCCTTTAGGAGAATCACCGGCAGGACTGAAGCTCTCTTTCGGCAGAAAGCGTGCGGCAAGCGCAGCCAATTCCGGTTCGGACAGCCATTCAATCGCCTCATAAAGCATCGCAAAGACATACTTGTCCTCCAATTGGCGTAGAGCCGCCCGCAGCCGTGCCCGGTCGATTGTGGGAGCTGACGTACTCATTGGGAACTCCGAGACAGAGCGCTTGCACCCAATCCCTTCAGCAGTGCCAAACCTTCACACTCGAACTCAATCCGGTAGCCCATTTGCCGGTATCCCACCGACCTTCGGGAAAACATGGCCCTGGTCAGGGGACTGTTTTCATCGAGGTAGTCGTAGATTCGAGCGGAGGCCTTGCCCTCGTGGGTACGATGAATCCTGCCGGCGTACTGAATGAGCCTCCCCTTGAACGACAACGGCATCGCCAAGACGAGCGTGTCGAGCTGCGGCACATCGAATCCCTCCCCGACAAGCGACGCCGTTGCCAAGAGAACAAACCTCTCTCTATTCTCGTAATGAGCGTCGATCCTGGCACGGATCTTCTTTCTGGCTTTCTTGCCCACACCACTCTCGAGCCTGTACCTGGCGATGTCATGAGTCGACGGGTCTTGCTTCAACGCGTCCTCAATTCGGTCTAGGTAGACCTTCCGGTCCGCCAAGATGAGGGGCGATCGGCCTTCGACCGTACAGCGACCGATATCCGCGACGATCCTTTGGAGGCGACCCTCATCTGCTACCATGGCGTCCCAGACTTCGTGGATCCCAGGCTGATTAGGTCCAGGCGGCAATGTGATCGAAGTCTTCCGAACAAGGACCACCCGATCGGACTTTGTCTCCTTAACCTGCGCCAGGGTGTGTCGAATTGGACCGCATTGGAGGTGCATGAGCTTCTCCAGCCGATCCTTCCGCTTCGGAGTCGCCGTAAGGCCGATGATTCGGCGCACCGGACATGCCTTCATGAGCAATTCGAAGGTTGCCGCGGGGACGTGGTGGCATTCATCGATAACGATCAATCCATAACCTGCGAAGGCCGCCGTGTAGTCCACGGCACGCGCCAGGCTGGGCAACATGGCGATGTCTAGGCGGTGGGTAAGACGCGGTTTAGCTCCGCGCCAGACGCCCACTTCCTTCTTCTTGAGGCCAAGAAAGTTCACGGCCGCTTCCTTCCATTGTTCAAGAAGCAACGACCGATGAACCAGCACCAGCGCGGAGGTCCGGTGTCGGGCAATCAAAGCGCAGCCCATCACGGTCTTCCCTGCCCCCGGCGGCGCGCAGAGAACGCCAATGTCGTGACGCTCCATTTCGCGCACTGCGCACTGTTGTTCAGGTCGAAGGTGACCGTTGAAGGTCCAAACGCAGCGCCCTCCGTTTGCCCGTTGGTCATGAACCACGACGGCTGCACCGGCAGCCTCCAGGATCCGAAGGGCGGGCTCGAGAACTCCTCGGGGCAGGACCAACCTGTCCGCCCGCCACTCGCCCGCAAAGAGAAAGCGAGGGGTGTCAAATGTAGCGAACCGCAGGCGAAGTTTCTCGTGAAAAACAGGGTTGGCAAACGATGCCAACCGCTTGAGGGCGGCAAGGACCGGGATTGGAACGGTCCTGGGGATGTGGAGCCTTGAATCGAGAGTGACTGTCAACTCCCCGGAGAGCATCCCTCTCAGGATCATCGGCCGGGATAGATCCAGGGTTGCCTCCTCGGATTGAAGAACGAGATCGGGAGTCTCTCCTGAATTAGGCTGGTCCAGCGAAGACAGGGGCGAAAGCCTGGACACGATTTCCTGGACCTCCTGCAGGGAGAGCCGACGCAGCGATGCGAGATATGCCCATTGATCCGGCATCGGATCAAAGGCTTCGTCGACGAAGAGAGTGTTGCCCGCCTGCCTCGGCTCCTTGGCAAGCGGTAATGCAATCAGGTTTCCAAAACCGCCCAAAGGGAGCGCATCTTGGTTGGGAAAGAACCGATCGAAGGCTTTGAGTCCCATGCTCGGTCGCATTGCGCCTGCCTTGGCCAGCAGGAGAGCCCCCAGTCTGCGGGCCGAAACGGCGGGCACCGGTTCGGCAAAGAAAATCCACGCATGGGCTCCGTTTCCGGAACGCGACCGCTCCACGGAAATCGAGACTCCCGCCTTTTCGCCCGCCCTGCGGTAGGCAGCGACATTCTCGCGCCACCCGTCCCCGTCAAAGTCAGCGGCCAGGAATCGGCAGCAACCGTTCTCGTCAATGGCATATACGCCCAGAGTATCGAGGCCGCGGAGGTGCATTTCCATCGCATGGGAATCTAGCGCAGGAAACTTCTGGTGCGGACATTCCGAGCACTTGACCTGAGGTTTGTGGCAGATCCCCGGCTGCCATTCATTGTTGCAGGCCGGCGAATACCCGGAGCGGCCAGTCTTGCCGTTCTCCCATCTCCTTGGAAAGACCGAGCGCCTGGTCCCGAATAGATCAAGAAAGAGGGCTACCTTATCTGCCGGAGTCGCGGGCGCGGGAGGAGTCGGCGCCCGCGCCGTTCCCGGTAACTGCATCTGTCCGCGGGATTGGATCCACTCCATCTCCGCCGCAACCTTGGCCTCCTGGTCATGAAGCTCCTCCAGCCTTCGGCGAAGTTCCTCAATCCGATCGGCTGGCTTGTCCGTGCTCACGTCTGATAGCGTTCGAGGATTTTCGCACGGGACGCGATTCAAGAATCGGGCTGCATGGTAGGGATGAATCGATGTTCAAATGCCATCAAAGGCCTTCTCGTCCGACTCTGCCGAGAACGGATCGGTCTATAACTAGCGTACGCGGTTTCCGGATTTTTTGTGTTAATAATTTTAGCTTGTTTTATTAACACTTATGATCAGATTTCACCCGTGACCCTCAAGGAGCGCATCGCGGCCCGCATCCGCCGCAAAGAACCCGGCTGGGTGTTCACGCCCGTCGATTTCCTCGATCTCGGCACCCCACAGGCCGTGGGCATGTCGCTGCTCAGGCTCACCAAGACCGGAGTGGTGCGGCGACTGGACAGGGGGCTCTATGATGCGCCCAAACAACACCCCGTCCTCGGCATGCTGCATCCCCGGCCCGAAGCCATCCTGGCCGCCATCTCGAGGCGCGACGGAACCGAGTTCCAGGAGCATGAGTCCTATGCCGCCAACCGGCTTCGACTGACCGAACAGGTGCCCGCGCGCCAAATCTACCTCACTTCGGGCCGCAGCCGTACGATTGAAGTGGGCCCCACTACAATTGAGTTACTGCACCGTACCCCCCGTAAGCTCAGCTCCCCATCTCCGATGAGTGCCCGGGTCTTCGCCGCTCTTCGAAACATCGGCCAAGCCAACCTTACGACGGAACGGCTGACTCCACTCCGCACCCTGCTCTCGGCCTCCGACCGCAAGCGCCTGCTATCGGACCTGACCAAGGCGCCGGCGTGGATGCATCGGCATCTGCGAGTAATCGCTGCGAAGGAAAGAATGGAACCGTGAACAGCTTTGCCCGTGAACCGGCAGAATCGCGCGCCGATTTCATCTACCAGTACGCAGCCACAGCCCAAGTGCCAGCCTACATCATCGAGAAGGATTTTTGGGTATGCTGGCTGCTGGGTCGCATCTTTTCGACGGACCGCCTGGGCCGCGATTGCGTCTTCAAGGGTGGCACGTCCCTTGCCAAAGTCTTCAATGCCATCCATCGCTTTTCCGAGGATATCGATCTCGGATTAAGCCCCCAATCTTTGGGATGGAAGGAGGCTGACCTGGATGAGGCGCCGTCAAAGACGGCCAGGATGAAACGCGTCGCCCAAATTGAAGCGGATTGTGCCCAAGCCGTGCGTGAGAACTTCCTGCCCACGCTTGAGAAGGTTATCCTAGGGGAACTCGGCCCACCCACCTCGGCAGCTTGGTTGAACTACGAGTTGGAAGCGGCTTCACGCAGTCCGATCATTCTCTTCTCCTACCCCAAGGCGGTACCATCCGGCACGTACATCGCCCCGACAGTTAAGATCGAGTTCGGATCCCTTACAGACCAGCGGCCGACGGGAACCCATCCGATCACCCCCATGGTCGCTACGCTAGCACCGGAAGCGTTCACGGATTTCAGGTCGGAAGTCGTCGCCCTTGAGATCGAGCGCACGTTCTGGGAAAAGGCCACCATTCTACACGCGGAGTATCACCGCCCTGAATCCCAACCGCTACGAGACCGGTACGCCCGGCACTATGCTGATTTCGCCTCGCTCTGGCATCACCCGCACGGACCGGCTGCCGCAGCGAGACTCGATCTACTGGACAGGGTTCGGCTGCACAAGAGCCGCTTCTTCGCCTCCGGATGGTCCCATTTCGAGACGGCCAAGCCCGGTTCAATGCGTTTGGTGCCACCCAATTCGCGCATTCCGGAATTGCGGAAGGACTACACCTCCATGAAGCCCATGTTCCTGATTCCACCACCCTCATTTGAGGATGTTCTGTCAACGTTGCACCAAGCTGAAAAATCGATCAACAGGACTTGAGTGGGGGGAACCGAACCTCAGTCTGCCCCGTCCATGCGTTCGTCGAAATCGCCTGTAAGACAGCACGGATTTTGCCTGATTGCAGGTTGCCACAAGGTTGCCGGAAATCATGTTTCAGGCTTCTCCTCGTTTCCATTGTCTGCATCTTGTTTCCTGTTCGAAAAGATTAACCATCAACTAAGTCCGCGTTGTCTAGCGACTTAGCTTCATTTGGCCACCGTGGTTCGAATCCCCGTGGGGACGCCAGCTAAGAAACACCCTAATTTCGAATGAGTTGTGGGTTTCTCGTATTTCCGGCTGGCAACTCGACTGGCAACGGCGTTTTTCGTTCATGACTTGCGCAAACTCGCTGGAGAACAGTGGATCCGATCGCTTTAGCCGCTCTGGATAACAAAGCGACCCGTGGTGCCTAACGTTGGGGGACCATCTCACGAAACCTGCGAGCTCAGAGGTTAGCCTTGGTCTTCTCGAAAATGGCCCGCGCTAGGGTCTCATCGCCAACAAGGATTGCCACCTTGGTCACGTTATTGGAAGCCGCTGCAATCCTGAACTCGACCGGCTTATCTTGCGTCGTCCGAGCGATTATCACCATGGAAGACGCTGCCCGAGTCTCGCTGACCTTGGAAAGCTGGAATTGAGGGATAACGCTATCAAATGCGTTTACGACGGAGTCGAGGCTATTGCTCAGTGAAGCGTCTAGTTCGCCATTCTTGTAGGATGCGGTTCCCGACCCCGCGGTTACCGAGGGCACGAGTTGATCGGTTGTGAGCGCTTTCTCTACCGGAGGGGAAAACCACCCATAGCCGAATAAGCCACCATTTTCCGTGTTCGGATGGTATTGCTGCTTTATTACGAGGAAACCCGCAAAGGCGCAGCCAACGAGCGCACCAATGAATATGAGGGGTGGGATTTTGACTGCAGCCATAGCGCCGGAATATAAGACTAATCGCTGGTCAGCGGATATGGGGTGTTTTCATGCCTTCCTGATGTCTACTGACCCGCCGGATTCGAACAATAGCCAGGAATGCAGCCCTAACGCCGCGCACCGATTCCCAGGCGGTGGCCCATTCTTGTTAGCGATGTGACCGATGCCGCAAGGCGGGTTGGTGCCGATTCACCTTTCGACCGGGTCGTTTTCGGAGTGAGGTGTAACCACGATCCGGCGGAGGTTTATGCCCCATAGCGAATGGCCGGCGCTCGGCGTAGCCTCAGCCAACATCCCATGTCGACGGATTCGATATGGTATTAAACCCAACAATCGGTGAAGTGAAAATTAAGGCGAACACTAGAGGAGACCCATGGAATCGGTGATGCCGATAGACGCCGCCAGGGTGATCACCATTCGCATTCTTGGTGTGCCTGATCCCACGGCGCCGGGGAGCAACAAGCTTTCTGACGTGCCATCGGATAGAGAGCTTCCACATCACAAGGGACCCCGAAACCCTGAGGCTTGAGTGATACGGCACCCCAATGGCGCAGACCCTCTGGGAAATCGGTCACGTCCCTTGGCAATCTAGATCCCACGGCACGCAAATCCATGATACGTAAGCTTTCGCACCAGCAGTATGAAATTGGCATGGTCGGTTTGGGGGTCATGGGGAGAAATTTTGTGCTCAACCTTGCGGACCACGGCATCTCCGTGGCGGGTTATGACAAGGACCCATCGACAGTCGCAGCCCTGCGTCAGGAAGCCAAGCAGGGTGATACTCGCGGCGCCGTGGACATCAGAGAGTTCATCGCTTTGCTCCGTCGCCCGCGCACGGTCATGCTGCTCGTGCCCGCAGGCCCTCCGGTGGACTCGGTGATCAACGACCTGCTCGCGCATCTGCAGCTGGGCGATCTCATAATTGACGCTGGCAACTCCCACTTCAAGGACACCGACGTGCGCGCCCACAATCTGGCGGCAAGAGGAATTCAGCTCCTAGGCGTCGGGATATCGGGGGGCGAGGAAGGCGCGCGGCGCGGCCCGAGCATCATGCCCGGTGGACCTAAGGACGCTTACGAACGGGTCCGCCTCATATTCGAGGCAGCTGCCGCGCTATTCAACGGCGAGCCCTGCGTGGCCTACCTCGGCCCTGGGTCGGCCGGGCATTTCGTGAAGATGGTCCACAATGGCATCGAATACGGCCTGATGCAGCTCATTGCCGAGACGTATGACCTGATGAAGAGGGGCCTTGGCCTGAGCGATGACGAGCTGCATGAGTTCTACGCTGGATGGAACCATGGCGAGCTGGAAGGCTACCTACTGGAGATAACCAGCCATATTTTCTCCACTAAGGACGGGAAAACCGGCCCCCGATTGATCGACGAGATCAGGGATGTGGCCCGGCAGTTGGGCACCGGAATGTGGACCTCGCAAAGCGCGATGGAGCTGCAAGTGCCGGTTCCCACGATCGACGTGGCGGTTGCCATGCGCAATCTGTCCGTGCTGGAGAGCGAGCGCACGGCAGCGAGTGCCGTCTTGCAGCGGCCCACACTTCCCTTTCCCGGTGATCGCGGGGCCTTTCTGAGGCAACTTGGCCACGCACTTTTTGCAGGAACGATAATCACCTACGCACAGGGCCTTGCGTTGCTGGCGGCGGCGTCGACAAAATACGCCTACAGCCTCGACCTTTCCGACGTGGCCCGGATTTGGCGCGGGGGCTGCATTATTCGTGCGGCCGTCCTCGAGGACATCCGCAGAGCCTATCACCGCCAACCCCGGCTGCCCAATCTCCTGCTCGACCCTGAGCTAGCGGCAAAGATAATGGCCCATCAGGAGGATTTGCGCGCGGTCGTCAGCGCCGCCGCCCAGTTGGGCCTGCCCGCGCCCGGCTTGATGACGTCACTAAGCTATTTGGACGGCTACCGCAGCTCATGGCTTCCGGCCAACCTGATCGAGGCCCAGCGGGACTATTTCGGATCGCACACCTATGAACGCGTCGATGCCAAGGGTACTTTCCACACGGTATGGGAAAACACACGAGACCCATGAAAAACAACGAGCAACTCGATCCAACGGTGTTTGTAATTTTTGGCGGTGCCGGCGACCTGACCTGGCGCAAGTTGATTCCGGCGCTATTCGACCTCTCGCAGGACCGCAGCCTTCCCGCCAAGTTTGCGATCATAGGCGTGGACCGTATAAAGCTGCGCGATGACTCGCTGCGCCGTCGGTTGCACGAGGGAGTCAACCGATTCTCCCGGTTCGGGAAAGCCCGGAGTGCCGAATGGAATCAGTTCGCGCAGCATATTCATTACCAGCAGGGCGACTTCAATAAGCCGTCGACCTATGCCGCGCTGGGCGTCCAATGCGCGGGGCTGGAGAAACAGTGGGGCACAAAGGCGCACCGCATCTTCTACATGGCCACGCCGCCGTCAATGTTCGGCGAAATCCCCAAATATCTCGGCAAAGCCGGGCTGGCACGCGATCGCGAATGGGCGCGGATCGTGATAGAGAAGCCGATCGGCTACGATTTGGCATCGGCGTGTTCCCTAAACGCCGTCCTCGCCGCAAGCTTCCTTGAATCCCAGATCTTCCGGATCGATCACTATCTCGGCAAGGAAACGGTGCAGAACATTCTGGCCTTTCGCTTCGCCAATCCCCTCTTTGAGCCGATCTGGAACCGACGCTATGTGGACTATGTGACTATCACCGTCGCCGAATCCGTGGGCGTCGAGCATCGCGGCGAATACTACGACAAGGCAGGCGCGCTCCGCGACATGGTGCAGAATCATCTGATGCAGCTGCTCTGCCTCGTCGCGATGGAGCCGATGGTCTCCTTCGACGCCGACGAGATCCGCAACAAGAAAGTGGACGTGCTCCATGCGGTCCGTCCGATTCATCCCGACGCGGTCTCTCAGTGCGCCGTGCGCGGACAGTATGGCCCCGGCAACATCGCCGGCGCAAGGGTACCCGGCTACCGCGAGGAAGCCGGCGTGGCGCCCGACTCGCAGACCGAGACGTTCGCAGCACTGAGGCTGTACCTCGACAATTGGCGCTGGCAGGACGTCCCGTTCTACCTGCGCACGGGCAAACGGCTGCCCCAGCAGGCTTCGGAAATCTCCATCCAGTTTCGCGCGGTGCCTCATCGATCGTTTCCGCCCGGGGCCTCGCTTGGCTGGCAGCCGTCTCGCCTAGTCATGTCCATCCAGCCCGACGAGGGCATCGTGCTGGGCTTCCAAGCAAAGTACCCTGGGCCCAAGATGCAGCTGCGGCCGGTGGACATGCGCTTCAGCTACCGCGAGAGCTTCGACGCACCCTCGCCCGATGCGTATGAGACGCTGCTGTGGGACGTAATGAAGAATGACGCCACGCTCTTCATGCGCGCCGACCAGGTGGAGGCGGCTTGGCGGCTGCTGACGCCCGTGGTCGAGGCGTGGAACACAGCCCAGCCGGGTGATTTTCCCAACTATGACTCCGGAAGCTGGGGGCCGGAAGCGGTGCAGGGACTACTCGCGCACCAAGATCACCGTTGGCCGCAAATCGCGGTATTGGTAAAGCATGGCGATGAGAGGGAGAACAGAGCGGGGCCGGCCTCAAAATGACCGCTGCGGACCGCCGCGGCCAGCGCGAGCCGCATTCGATCAGGCCATTCGGACATGAGTGATTTCTTTTTTGCCCGCTCGCAGATGGCGATGTCCCTGGCCTTCCATATCGTGTTCGCGGCCCTGGGGATCGGGATGCCGTTGCTCATGGTCATGGCGGAGGGAGCGTATCTGCGCACCGGGACGGCGGTCTACCTAGAGCTCAGCAAACGGTGGGCCAAGGGCACAGCAATTCTCTTCGCGGTGGGAGCGGTCTCCGGCACTGTGCTGTCCTTCGAGCTCGGCTTGCTCTGGCCCGGTTTCATGGGAAAGGCCGGGGCGATCATCGGCATGCCTTTCTCGCTCGAAGGCTTTGCCTTCTTCACCGAGGCGATCTTCATCGGCGTGTACCTTTACGGCCGAAGCCGCCTGCCTCCGCTTCTGCACTGGCTGTCGGGAGTGGTGGTCGCGGTTAGCGGCATCTTCTCCGGCATTTTCGTCGTGACGGCCAACGCGTGGATGAACGCTCCGTCTGGCTTCAAATTCGTCAACGGCCAGTTCACCGAAATTGACCCGGTCGCTGCCATGTTCAACCCGGCCAGCTTTCATGAAATTTTGCACATGACGCTGGCCGCCTTTGTCGCCACGGGATTCGCCGTGGCCGCGGTTCATGCGTTCTTTCTGCTGCGAAATCCAGGCAGTCATTTCCATCGCTGCGCCCTGGGCCTCGCGCTGGCCGTGGCGTGCATTAGCATCCCGCTGCAGATCTCGAGCGGCGATCTCAGCGCCCGCGCCGTGGGCCGGCTGCAACCGGCCAAGCTCGCGGCAATGGAGGCGTTGTACAGGACTCAGGAGGGGGCGCCGCTGCTGATCGGTGGTCTTCCCAATGATGCGAAGCGCACAACTGATCATGCGCTTGTGATTCCGCGCGGCCTGAGCCTGTTGCTCGCCAATAGTGCGAGTGCGAGGGTCGCAGGCCTTGAGGAGTACCCGCGCAAGGACTGGCCCAATGTGCGGATAGTTCATTGGTCGTTTGACCTGATGGTTCTTTCGGGCTTCGCGATGCTGGCGCTGGCCGGATGGTCGGCCTGGATTTGGTGGCGGCGGCCGCGCCTGGCGGACCATCCATGGCTGTTGCGCGCGCTGGTCGCCTCGGGACCGCTGGGTTTTGTCGCCATCGAGGCCGGTTGGGTCGTAACCGAGGTTGGGCGCCAGCCGTGGATCATCTACAATGTCATGAGAACGCAGGACGCCGTCACGCCGATGCCCGGAATCGCGGTCCCCTTCCTCGCCTTCACGGTCCTGTATGTCTTTCTCGCCTTTGTTGTCGTCAGCCTCTTGCGGCGCCTGTTTCTCGAGACCTCGGGCGCCGTCCCGGAATCGCCGTCTGCTTGACGCCATGTTCCCACTCGCCGCAACCGTGTCCTTGTTGTTGTCGCTGATCCTGTATGCGCTTTTGGGCGGCGCGGATTTTGGCGGTGGCATGTGGGACATTCTTGCCGTTGGGCCGCGCGCCACGCAGCAGCGAAAGCTGGTCGCAAGGGCCATCGCGCCAATATGGGAAGCCAATCACGTCTGGCTCATCCTCGCCGTGGTGGTGCTGTTCACCGGCTTCCCCACCGGATTCGCCGCGATGATGACTGCGCTGAACATTCCCATCACCGTGATGCTCATCGGGATCGTCTTGCGCGGCTCGGCGTTCATCTTCCGCAACTACGACTCGCAGTCAGGCCTCGAGCAGCGGCATTGGAGCATGGTGTTCGGCATCGCCAGCATTCTCACGCCGTTTTCCCAGGGCGTGATACTCGGCGCCCTGGCAACCGGCCAGATTCGCGTCGCGAATGGCCACGTAACCACCGGGTTTCTTGCGGGCTGGCTGACGCTGTTCGCGCTCGCCTGCGGCGTTTTCGCGCTCGGTCTGTTTGCGTTCCTGGCGGCCACCTACCTCACGCTTGACGCCAAGGACCAGCCCGATCTGCAGGAAGATTTTCGGCGGCGGGCAATCTGGTCCGGCGTGGCCCTCGTGCCAGTTGCCGGCGTGGTTCTCCTCACGGCTAGGCATGGCGCGCCGGAGATGTTTTACGGACTGACGCGGTGGTGGGCGCCCTTGCTGTTCGGAGCGACGTGCCTCAGCGGTCTTGGTGCGCTCGGGGCTCTGTGGCGGAGACATTTTGCCGCGGCGCGAGCCGCAGCCGCTGGACAGGTGACGCTCATCCTCGTCGGGTGGAGCTTGGCGCAGTACCCGAATCTCGTCACGCCAGACGTCACAGTCGCAAATGCCTGCGCGCCGGAAGCGACTTTGCGCCTCCTGATCCTGGCGTTGGCGGCCGGCGCTTTCGTGCTGCTGCCGTCGCTGATCTTTCTATTCCGCCTTTTTAAGGGCAATCGGCCCTATTGAGGGACGAATCTGTCCAATTATCCCTAAGAAACGCGTGATGCCGAATATGCCCGCCCGTGGAACCGCCGGCCTTTCCGGTTGGGGGAGGCTTTCAATTCCCGCAGGATAACGTGGGAATTGGACGCCGACATTTGGACCGATTTAACGATCGGCAACCCGGCAAAGATGTCTTTCTAGGCCCCATCTCGATACCGCGTTTGCTGGTGTCCCTATAGGCGTCCTTGTCGGGCCGTTTGTCAGCTTAAGCCGACATTAGACCGTCACGGACCGAACTCATCAACCTAACCCAATCCAATTCCCCTAGGGATGTCCTCCTTCATTGATGCCAAAGCGGCGCTTTCGCGCAGACTCAGAGCATTTGACAGGCCTCGTCGAACTCCAGGCGCGGGCCGCGCGGATGGAGCTTCGCAGCGTCTCCATAGCCGAGATTGCATAGGAAGTTTGATTTCACTGGACCCGCTGCGATGAATGCCCCGGCCGTCGAACCCGTCCCTAATGCCGCAGTGGCGAAGAATTCAAGATCGACCTTCGCGTTGTCGAAACCCGACATGGGGCCGCAATCGAGGCCGAGCGAGCGAGCTGCGATCATGAAATAGGCGCCTTGCAGGCTGCCGTTTCGCATCGCAGTGGAGGCCGCCAACTCTGGCGACTTCGCAAACATGTCCTGCATGGTGGGCGCCGCAGGGAAAAGCCTTGGCAGCAGCTTATAGAAGCTCGAATCGTAGGCGATGATGGCAGTGACGGGAGCGCCCATCGTCTTGTCTATGTTTCCCGGCATGAGCGCCGGTCGGAGCCTTTCCTTTGCCTCCCGGGTGCGCAGGAAGACTATTCGAGCAGGGCTGCAGTTGGCGCTGGTCGGACCCCATTTTAGCAGGTCGTAGAGTTGCTTCAGTATGCCGTCCTCGACTGGCCGATCGAGCCATGCGCTGTGCGTCCGGGCCTTGCGGAAAAGGACATCGAAGTCGCGGTCACTGAGGCGGGTTCCCGTCTGAACTGGCGTGTTGTGAATCATGGTGGATTGCATTGTGGGTTCTTGTCACTTGCCGATCGCCTTCTTGAGCGCTCCAATCTCCTTCTGGACGGCGCCTTCGAACTGCTTGTAGTCGCCGCGACCCTCCAGGCCGGGATTTCCAAGCGCCTTGCCCAATCCTTCCTTGACCTTGCCCGCGAGTTTTTTGGCTGTGCCCTCGACTTCATCTCGGGTGCCCGACTTCTCATCAATTGATTGTGGGTTCTTCATAGGCGGCTACTGTAGACGAAAGATCCCATCTGGCCCATGGGGTGGAACCCGCCCTTCAGGTTATCATGCGCTCAGGAGTCCCGTCGTGCCCCATTTGTCGAATAGCGCCTGCCCAGATCGTATAGCACCTAGCCGGGAGCTGTTACGCCCATTCGTGGTTGGCCAGGTGAGCCAATCTCAGGCCGCCGCCAGAAGATATGACCGGTAACGGACTTGCCTTCTTGAGTTCGGTGTTCTTCTCGCCTGAATCTACTGCCATGGACAACCCCCGGCTCGACAAATTGCTCTGGAGTCTGCGGGTGTTCAAGACGCGCCCCCTTGCCATGGCGGCCTGCCGCGCCGGTCATGTACTTGTCGGTGAGTTCGAAGCCAAACCGGGCCGCGATGTCCATCTCGGGGAGGTTCTCGTAGTGCGCATCGGTGCGATCACCCGCACGCTCAAGATAATCGCGATTCCGCGCTCGCGCGTCAGCGCCAAGCAGTTGCCGGAATTCATCACAGACCACACCCCCGCGGCCGAATATGAGCGGGTGATACAGGCCGGTATTGAGCACAAGCTCGCCCGTCAACGGGGCATGGGCCGTCCCACAAAAAAGGAGCGCCGCGATATTTCGGAGCTATTCGGGTTCGGATGAATCGGCAATTTGGGTAACGTCCAGCACACAACGCGAATGAGCTGGAGCTCCTCTTCGGAGACGAGGGGCCTAGATCCAGTCTTGAAGAAAGTTAAACACTCGGGTCGTGCCTCCCCCCTTCATTGCTGTCGCGGTCGGCTCATCTTACACCGCTCCCGCCGGGAGCAAGCGTGCAGTGAGGATAAAACCCCATGGCGGCAAGGGCGACCACACGTGTACGCTTGTCGCGTGAAAAAAAGGACTTCCGCGAGAATTCGAACCCGTCTACCTGAATCCCCAGCTACAAAGTTACGCCTGCTTAGGAAATGTCTCGTCGAGTTAAGGGCAATCTATGCCGAAGCCCTTCGCATTCTGAACAAACTCTTGAGCACGTCTGCGGCCGAAATTGTCCATACCCTGTGCCAGCGTTTCTACATAATTCAGGAGTACTTCGTTATGCGATACCATGAGGCGAGAGCCCATGCGATTTCCGCGCTGGGGCACGTCGAGGCTGCTCTATACTTAGGCTGATCTCCTATGGGAGCTTGAATGTGACCTCTCCGGCCGGCTGTCGGCTTTCGTCTCAGGCCGTTACGACCCGCAGGCGCCCAAGCCGGCATTCGATACCCCGCAAGTATCCAAAGGCGGGTTAGACCCCATTTCTTGGAGGACAGGTCGGTGGTAAGGTCGTCCCACGAAATTGACCATGGAGTTCTATCGAGATGCCCCTATGCCGACAATCCAAGTTTCCAAGAAACCCGCCACAATCAGCGTGGCAACTGGCTCGGCTGCGCCCGATCTCCTCGGCGATTTGCTAGGTGCAGATTGACCGTAAACCGCAATTAACCGCGATTGGTGTTGGATCACCATAACTTTCCCAATGAAAAATAAGAATACAGAAACTATCCGCATCTCAAAAACGATAAACTTCTTCCGACCGCTCGCTCTGGTATTGATCCTGGCAGCGGGTACCACCGCGATTTACGCTCAAGATGCGTCGACTCCGACCGCGCTACCTGGCTCAGCGACACCCAAGGGAGCGGAAACGCTCTCCCATGGCGACAAACACTTCATCATGAAGGCTGCGCGAGCGAGCACGAATGAGGTGGCGCTCTCCCAGCTGGCCGACAGCCGTGCTTCGAACCCCGAAGTCAAACCCTTCGCGCAAATGATGATCACCGACCACAATCAAGCAAACTCCGACCTGAAGGCACTCGCTCTTAGCAAGGGGATCGACATCAGTAGACCGGTTGACGAGGGCAAGATGGACAACATATCGAGCCTTTCTCCCAAGTCGGGCGCCGATTTTGACAAGGCTTTCGCCAAGCTCATGGTGAGCGCCCACAAGGGGGCAGTGGATCTCTTCAAAGAGGAGGTTGCGAATGGCAAGGACCCCGACGTCGTAGCCTTTGCAAAAAAGTATGTCGATACCCTGAGCATGCATCTCGAGCACGCCACGGCCCTCGAGAAGACGATCGAACAGTAGTTGTCCGGAACTCACATATTGACGTTTCAGCTACGGCGGTAGGTCAAAGGCGAGAACACGTAGCGAATTGAAATCATGCCGTTCCCCTTGAACGAAGAAGCCACCAATGCCTCAAGGCGATAAATCCGGCTATACTGACAAACAGAAGCGTCAGGCGGAACACATCGAAGCCGGCTACGAGAAAAATGGGGTCAGCATGAAGACCGCGGAAGCACAGGCTTGGGCTACCGTCAACAAGCTGACAGGCGGAGGTAAAAGGAGCGGCTCCGGCAGGAAAGCAGGGTGATATGAAACTGCCATCGTCAATCCAACCGATTTCCGAGCGATTCCCCACCTTGGAGGAACAAGAAGTGATGCTCACGCTTTATGCTCCAGGGGCCAAGGATGTGCAGGTGGCTGGCACTTTCAATAGTTGGCGCCCGGACGCCAACCCGTTGGAGAACAAAGGATCCGAAGGTTGGACCACACACCTGATGCTCAGGTCGGGTCAGTATGAGTATCGTTTCGTCGTGGACGGCGTCTGGACTAATGATCCGCAGGCGACGCAAAGCGCGACCAATCCTTACGGAGAGCTCAATTCAATTCTAAAGGTGGCACTGGATGACAGGGTAGACCAATTGTGAGACTCAAGATTCTCTAGCGCTTTTCGTCCTGCCCCCGGCCCTGGTCGCTCTTCTGCAGTAGCCTTTGCCTGGCAGCGACCTTATCCCGGACGGTAGCCATGCTCCTGAAAACCCGGCGCGCTGGAGTCCCCTTATGATCGGCTGACAGTTTCGCATCAGGCGCCAAATCAGGCCAGAACGGAAATTCTCTATCATCAGGATCAACGGGCCGTGGTTTAAGCCATAATTGTGCTTCGATCGCCAAAAACCCTGGGGAGTTGAGTCGCTGAACACAGGATTGAACGAAGCGGAGAATCCACACGGGTCACGTCTTCCAACCTCCGTCTTCAGGAAATATTCGATCGTCGGCAACACAATCTCCGGCGCGAACGGAAGCGACGCCACAGCTGCTCCCGCGGAGACCGTCCCGTCGTCCGGCCCAAAAGGTACTCCGCGCGCATGGTAGCCGAAAAAGCGCATCTCTCGGTGCTTGATTCGGCGCACACAGGGTCCGGGACCGTCGCAAGCGGTGATACCCCAGCTCAGATCTGAGCGACACTCAAAACCCCGTGAATTTCTCCGACAATATTCCCGCTGAACATACGTGGCGCGACGGCTGTTCTCAAAATAATCTATGGACTTCTCCCTCATGAAGTCGTCCTGCAGCCCGCGAAAATCGATCCAGGCGTGCATGAACTGGTGAATGAACAATGGTCCAGCGTAAAGATACTCGTAACCATAGACGCATTTCCATCGATAGGTTTGCGTCCATGCGCGGTAGCTCTCGCCGGATAAAGAATGTGCTGCCGAACCAAGTGCCAAAAGATAAAGCGGCAATCCCTCGTTGTAACCCCGCCAGCGAAACTTCAAGAATCCCCTTTCGGGGGAATATCCATGACTCAAGGTATGAGCGCGGTTGCAGGCCCAATCCCACTCCACTCTTTGGTAAAGCTCGTAGACGTGTTCGCGCACTTCCCGTTCCTGAGCATTGTCACCGGAAAAATATTCGGCGGCGACCAGCATTCCAAGGATCAAGAAACCCGTGTCCATCGTGGACAGCTCGCACGCCCAGGCGCGCCTGCCTTCTTCCATATCTAGAAAATGATAGTAAAAGCCGCGATAGCCGGTTGCGCCAGCCACCGCGTCCTGAGAGCTGCCGGCAAAGAACCTGACTGCGGTCAGTGTACGTCTTAGCGCCTCGCTCCGGCCTATGAAGCCGCGTTCGACTGCGACGATGTAGACCGCAAGCGAAAATCCGGTGACAGCAATGCTTGAAGGGGATAGTCCCTCCGTTTTGTCACGCACCAATCCGTTGGATGGATTATATTCACGAGCAAAATAGCCGAATGACTCCTTCTGCAGTCGGTGCAGCATATTGTCATAGGATTGCGCCATTGGGGTTGTGTGGATAGATGTGCGCGGGCAACCTTCGGCCTGACCGGGCTGGTGTCTGCGTAGATGCAGTGTGTAGACCCGTTCACCGTAAGACGTGGCAAAATCAAGGTAAACGTGCCTTGGACACGAGCCGGAAAATGGGCAATTTATTCATTGCAGTCCGGTTCGATGAATTCCGACAGACAACAAGGCGGACTGAATAACTTGTGTGGCTTGAGAAAAGCAGGACTGCCTCGCGCGGATTCTCCTCTTCGTGCAGGCGGACAAGCGCTGCAAGAATCTCAGCGCGTTCCAAGTAGCCAGATGACTCGCAATAGCTCGAGTATTTACAGAAGCGATCGGCCGGCCCGCCTTGAAGACCTACAACGATCGGCGCGGCATCCTCTCGACATTCCTAAAATTCGCATTTCAGCGGAGCTGGATTGTCGATAATCCGATCTTCAAAGTGCCCCATCACCGGATCCGCCGCCGGAGCGGATCCGCGGCCACGCTTACCGCCGCCCAAGCGCGCGACCTCATGGAGCACCTTGAAAGCTTCGAGGGGGGACGGTGGGCGCCTTATTTAGGCCTCTGCCTATTTGCGGGCGTCCGCCCTGGGATGCCTGATGGCGAGATTTCGAAGCTCCGACCAGAAGCCGTCGACTTCAACGCTAACACGATTTTCGTACCGGCCGAGGTATCTAAAACCCGCGAGCCCCGCAGGGTGGTCATTCAGCCGAACCTTGCGGCGTGGCTCCGAGCCTATCCTCTCGAGAGATTTCCCATCGTTGTAGCGGACTTTCAGAAACGTCGGGCCAAATTCGCGAAGACGTTTCACCTCACCCATGACGTGCTTCGGCAAGCGTTTATTTCTATGTTCGCCGCCAAATACCGGTCGATGGGCGAGGCAGCGCTCCAAGCGGGCAACTCCGAATCGATTATTCGTAAACACTACCTCGATCTTAAAAACGCGTCGGAGGCCGAGGAGTTTTTCAATATCATGCCCAAACAGGCTCATGCAAACGTGCTGGCTGCCGGAGCGGAATTCCCCAACCTGAAACGCGACGTGTCGGTCGTCGCCCTACCCCGCCATCCTCGACGGCATGAGTTGATGGACTGCTTAGGGTATGGAAACACCCTCAACACGAGCCAATGGAAGCCAGCTTACGGACATCAACGGACTGCGCCTCGGAGGGATTTTCCCCAAGGGCAAGGAACCGTCTATCTGCACCCTAATACAATGGACAAAGCTACGCCGCATTCCCCATCACCGCATCGGACACTTCGTCTATTGTGACCTGGCCGAGGTCGGCGTGCATATACGCACTAAGTAGGTGCTCCCTGCTCGAGGCTAGAAACCCGCCTTCCGGGCCCACACAAAGCGTCGCGCCGGCCCGATACTCCATGCTTCGGCGGCTTAGCCACAACCTCTTGTGCGCCACAGACCCTAGGACTCCAAATTCTTCTCTGGCAAGTAGCTGACACGCTATATCGCTATGAAAGCGAATGGAATCATTGCCGTCGCCTTTGATGTGGCCGGGGATGCTTGAGTGCCCGAGATCCACGGCGCCCTTATCTCGGGCGCAGGCCCGCGTCCGGATCAGCGGCCGCCAACCCGCCCTACCGGCCCGACGGCCTCTCAGACGCCTGGAACCGCAAGGGGGCCGGTAGGTCATCCGGCAAGGCGGCGGCGTCCTTCAGCCTGATCAACCGCATCGAGATGTCCCCTGAGCGCAGGATGGCACGCTGCCGGGGCGTGAAGCCCTCGTATTGGAACGGGCGGTAGGACAGCGGATTCTCGGCCCTGAGGAGCGTGTCGCCTGCCGGGAGCCCGATGTAATCGCGTATCGGATATAGGTACTGGGCGTTGACGAGCGCCAGGTCGGGCCTCGCAACGGGCATAGCGAGCGGGGTGTAGAGCGAGCCCGACACGCTCAGGCTGCGCTTCGGATTCCCCCACCCGCGAAGGACGGATATCTCAAACTCCCTGGGGAACGCGCGCGCCAGGTGGGGCGCGAGGTTATGGGCGCTCAGAAGGACCACGCCTGCAACGGCGGCGGCCCCGAGCCACCCGCGCCCGCGCAGGTGGAGACCCAGGGCCCATCCGCCGGCGAGGCAAAGGAAAGGCACAAGCGGCTTCACCGAACGCGCGTAGACCACGAACCGCCCCAGGCCAGACGAGAGGAACACCAGCAGCCCGTACGCCGCGACCAGAGCGGCGAGGGAGGCAAGCACCCGGTCCTCAATGTGCGCGCCCGAGCGCAGCCTCCGCCAGAGGGCAGCGGCGACGGCGGCGGCGACCGCCGCGCCCAGCGCGCCCTCGGATTCCCACAGGTACGCCCACGGGAGTGACCAACCCTCGGCGAAGAGGCCCTGTGTCACCGTCCGGCTGAATGCGGCCATCGTCCGCCAGTACCCGTATCCACCCGCCAGCGAGCCGACAAGTAGGGGGGCGGCCAACCCCAGGGCGAGGCCCGCCGCCCAAGGGGCCGCCGCGCGCCAGGCGCCAGGCACGCGGCGCCGGGCGGCAAGAAGTAGCAACGCAACGGTGGGGGGGAGGAACCAGTAGCCGTTGTACAGGTGGTAGGCGAAGGCTGCGAGAACGCCGCAGGTCGGGGCGCGCCAACATGCGGGGGAGCGAAGGCCAACGACAAGCGCCAGAAGGGCCGCAGAGATCGCGCAGTCGTACGGGAGCAGGTGCCGGGCGTAGTAGAACGAGGTGTTCGAGGCCGCCATGAGCAGGGCCGCCCAAAGGGACTCCCTACGGTCCGCCTCCAGTGTCCGCGCGAGCCGGTAGACGAGGAGGATGTTCGCCGTCGAGAAAAGCGAAAGCACGCACGCACCAAGACCTATGGTGAACAGAGCTCCCTCCGGGTGGCGGCCCCAGTCGCCAAAGGGCGTGGCCTGCGCAAGCGCGTGCTGGACCGCCGTCGCCACGGCGCCGACCCAGACAAAGAGCGGGTGCTCGGGCAGCGCAAGGACGCCGCGCACCGCATGCCAGTCGCCGTGAATGGCGGCCAGATAGAGGCGCACCGAGCGGTCGTAGCGCTCCTCGTCGCCGATGAAATACTGCCCGCCCCGGACGCAGATGGCGAAGCGAAGCGCCGCGGAGGCCGCGAGGATTGCAGCAAGGGCGCCGCTCGCCCTGCGCGCCTCGGTCATGGCCGGCCTCCCCGGACGGGGCCGCACCCCTTGAGTGTGCCGTGGGTCATCCGTTCGCATGGGTGATACCACCGCGCCTGTCCGACGCAATCGGCCAATGTCCAGCCGCCCGGGGCCGCGTGCGCGGCCCCCTTTTGACAGAACACTCCGGCGCCGCTTGGGTGCGTGCCACGGCTATGCAACACACCCTCTTTTCCACGGCAATTGAGACGTGTGGGATAGCCGATGATGCCGATATGCATATCACACTCGTCATCAATGTAAGTTGTTGTTAACCATCAATGGGATTCGGCGCCGGGGTTCGAATCCCCATTAGGACGCCAGCTAACTTCTTCTAATCAAATAAGTTGGAAAATGATGCATAACATGGTCTTTAGGCCAACATAGCTGTCATTGCCGTTTGGCCAATTATCGCGTCACTTCAGCTCCAAATAATGGCCGCGACAGCTTTGAATCGGCATTCTAGGCTAGCCTGGAATAGTTCGAGAGCATGGCTCAAAGGCTAAAGATCCCCGCACAAAAGACGCATTCGGGTCGGAAAAATCGAAACTCGGCTATGAACCCCAAACCCTTCCATCATCCGCAGCGAGCGCGGGATCGTGCGGTCGGACACCTTATTGAAAATGGCGAGCTACGGCGAGGGCGATTGAAGAGTACGCGAAGTTCGTCCTTTGCGGCCTCAAGGCGAGCCCGCTGCTCTGCTGCTAGCTCACGTCCGGCCCGATTCATATAGAACGTGAGCATCGACATTGCCGACCGAAACGCAGTGGACTTTCTACGGTCGCTGGCCTCAGCAGAGGCCTTGAGCGACTGGGCAATCGCCACCGGGTCTTCCCAAGTGAATACACCTGACTCGAGATCCAAGGCATTGCTGTACTGGGTGACGCGCTGAGACCACTGCTTTTGCTCGTCCGATCGGGCGCTATCTACCTCGCCAGTCTTTCCGTGCTGCGCGTGCAGTTCGCGTTCGGCTTGCAGCCAGTGCGCCGTCTCGTTGCCGTCCCGCCGACCGGTTTCTTCCCAGATCTGATAGGCCCGCCGACCGATGTTTTCGTGACTGATTGAAGGATTTAAGTTCATTTCGGTCCCACAGGAATTCGTGATTTCCGGGCAAAAAAAGCGGTTCGGCTGAGTGCTTTTAACCTGCCACAAGGCAGGGTGTGATCCCACCTCTTGCGAACAGGACGGGGTGTTGTATTACCCCTTGCGCGTCCGAAACGAGAAGGCCGCGCCACAAGAATGGGCGCGGCCTCACATTGAATCGTTGCCCAAGGCCCTAGGCGGCCTTGGATCCCTTTGGGGGCTGCTCCTGGAACCGTTGCCACGCAGCGCGCGAAGCGGGACGAGCCGCGTCCCAAGCTAGTTTCGGTTGGGTCGCTTCGTAGCTCTTTCGCAGATCCACTTCGCGATCCTCGAATGTGCAGCCCGTGACGCCATATAGAGCATAACCTTCGTATCCGGTCCTGTACGCTGGGCCAAAGTCATCGTATGACCGGCCCTTGGCGTAAGATTGGCGCCGATGATTCTCGCGCCAGTAGGCGTCTTCAACGGAGGGGTTCACGGCTTTTGCCACACTGTGGCCGGCTAAACCGCCGACGACAGCTCCGACGGCTGCGCCTGCGATGGTGCCAGCGGGTCCAGCGACAGTTCCCACAGCGGCGCCGGCTGCAGCACCACCGGCGACCGCGCCAATTCCAGTCCCTACAAGATGTGAACTTTGGGTTTTGGTAATAGGATCGGGATTCCGTGATTTGTCGTTTTTATCGAATTCTTTTTTGGTAACATTCATGGGTTATTGGGCTAACTATTGGACTAACGGTTGAGACGAAAAAAGGGTAGCTACGGTGCTTTCGATCCACGAAGTAAGCCAACCACCCCAACAACGGCTGCAATGGCACCGCCTATGAGCAGCCACATGGTTCTATCGGTCGGATTTCCGGAAAAAAAGCGGGAGAAGTCAGAGGCGGTGGAATTGGAGGCACTGACGCCGTAAATGATAAGGATGATTCCGCCGACGAGCAGCGCGAGTGAGATGGCTTTGTTCATTATCTTAATGGCAACGGGCCCATGTTAGGGTACGCGTAACGATCTGCGTCCGCTATGGGGTGTAACCCGCTAAAAAGTGCAACGCCTGCAGGAGTCCACCTTCGTCTGGATCGCCCCTGGCCGCGACGTGCGGATCAGGAACGACGCCCGAACACCGTGCCTGCGGGCGCTGAAAAGGCTCCAAGGCTCCACGAGGAGGAACATCCCGCCGAGACGTTCACCCCGGACGCCTGCAGTAGTTGGATGAATTCTCCGATGTTCGCGTGGAATGTCCGATGGTTAATACCGTCAGCGGACATTTTGTCACAGTTTCGTTTCGTGATGGTTGCGCGTCCCGCCTTTCCTTTCGGAGGCGGTTTTTGCGGAGGTGAAGACCCCATAGGTGTGGCCACATCATCGGGCTATCATATGGCCATGAATCTGATACTCCTTATGGTCGTGCTTCTTCTCCTATTCGGCGGCGGCGGTTTCTACTTCGGAGGGCCTGCCATCGGTGGAGGTGGTGTTGGCCTGATTATACTGATATGCCTTATCATCTTTTTTATGGGCGGATTTCGCACGAAAGAGTGACTGGGTAGTGAACGGCGCGCCAACCTTGGCGGTTGATCGCCTAGCCTTCGAGGCGCAACTCCATTCTGTCACCGTGCATTTCGATCCTGAGTTAAAGACATCGAGGTAATAGCGCCGTTACTTGGTGAGAGAGATCCTTTCCTCAACCCGTCACAAAAGAATACACGATGCCAAAGCTAACTACAGCGACCAGAAAGAAAATTCCGACCGGCAAATTCGCGTTGCCCGGACGCAGGTATCCAGTCGAGGATAAGGCTCACGCCCGTAATGCCCTTTCCCGTGTGTCCCAGGACGGAACGCCCGCCGAAAAGGCGACCGTGCGCCGCAAGGTCCACCGACTGTTCCCTGGCCTCAAGCAGGAAAGCTAAAGCATTTTCGATTTAGATCGTCCCGTATTGGGCGACCCTCTCAACGGCACGCCTGCAGAAGGGCAAATCATCCCGATGCGAAATGTAGAAAGACCAAGAGTGGTTGCAATCGGAGCTTCGGCGGGAGGTCTGGACGCCTTTCGGAAGCTCATCGAAAACTTGCCGGTCGATACGGGCATGGCCTTTGTTTTACTCACTCATATTTTGCGCGGTTCGACCAGTCTGCTGCCCGAGATTTTGGCGCACTCGACAAAAATGCCGGTTATTCAGGCGGGGGATAAGATGCAACTTCTCGCCAACCATATCTACGTCATTCCTCCGGATAAACTGATGGAGATCGCAGAGGGATCGCTCCATTTGGTGCCGCGCCCCCCCAAGGGAGCGAACAATGCCATCGACCATTTCCTTTTCTCGCTGGCGGAAGATCGTGTTTTCGGATCTATCGGAATTATTCTTTCAGGAGAGGGCTCCGACGGTGCTGAGGGAATTAAGATTCTGAAGGAGGAAAGCGGCGGAGTCACCATGGCTCAAGAACCTGCGTCGGCGTTCGCCAAATCAATGCCCATTAACGCGATTCAAATTGACCATGTTGACCTCATCCTTTCGCCCGAAGACATCGCTCATCAACTTGCTTCAATGAGCTGGCGTAATACAAATATCAGGAAGACTCCGCTGAAAGTCCTCTGGATGAGAAGGCCGAATCCGATTTTAGGCGGCGCCGCGAGCAGCCGGAGAGGGATCCCCGGCGCTTGATCTTCATCGATGAGCCGGCTCTCAATACAAAGATGGCCCGGCTCTATGGGCGTCGCCCGAAGGGCCGGCGCTGCATCGCTTTGTCGTCTGGCCGTTCGCTCCGCTGGGCAGAAATGCGGCTCTGGGACTTGGCGGACCGCCGGGGTAACCCCGGGTTTCCACCCGCCCCCTTCCCCTGAACACCTCGCGCTGAAGAACCAGTTTCCTCTCAGCATATGCAGATGAAGCCCTCTCAGCCAAAGGACGAATCTTCGCCGCTTCCTCCCGTACCGCGTCGCGTGGTGCGGTTCGAGCTCGCGCCGAAGACGATGCTCATTGCGTTGCTGATGATCGCCGCCGTCTGCGTGCTCGTGAAGCTGCTCCCGGTCGTGCTCATGCTCGTTGCGACGTTGGTGCTGGTCGGCATTCTCAACCCCATCGTCGGCTGGCTAGAGGCGAAACGGGTCTGGCGCAAAAGCGCGATCGCGATCGTGTTTGGGTCGGCCGTCATCGTTACCGCGCTGCTATTGTTGCTGACGATCCCGCCGCTGATCACGCAACTGCAGGGACTCGTTGCACGCGAGCCCGAGATCCGCGGGCAGGCGGTTGAGTGGCTGCAACGCTCTCCGCTCACGAGCTCGCTGGCGGAACAGTTGAAAAATCTGGACTACACCGAACGCCTGAAATCGTCGCAAATGACCATGCTGGCGGTCACCGTACGCGCATTCGAAATCTTCGCCTACCTGATCGCGGTCATTTTTCTCGCGCTCTACTTCATGGTCGATCGCGACCGGCTGCGGGGCGCCGTTTTCGCCGTCGTGCCGCGGAGGCATCACCTCCGGTACTCCCGCGTGCTGCTCAACCTCGAGAAGATCGTCGGCGGCTACATCCGGGGCCAGGTGATCACCTGCGCGTTGATGGCGGCATTCATCTTCGTGCTGCTGCTCGTGTGCCACGTGCCGAACGCGCTCGCGCTCGCGGTATTCGGCGGCATGATGGACGTGCTGCCCTACATCGGTCCGCTGCTCACGATCGCGCCAGCAGTTTTCGCCGCGTATGGCCATGGCCCGGTGATCGCGGTGGTGGTGTTCGCGGCGCTCGTCCTTTATGAGGAATTCGAAAGCCGTGTCCTGGTGCCGCTGGTGTACGGCCGCGCGTTACGGCTGCCGTCGGCGGTCGTGTTTCTCTCACTCATCGTCGGCGCGGTCCTGGGCGGCATCATCGGCGTCCTGCTGGCGCTGCCGCTCGCTGCGGCGATCGTGATGTTAATTGACGAACTGCGCGTGGATCTCCCTGGCGAAACCGAGCAACCCGAGGACGTGGAAACACGGAGGAAGGACAAGCAGGACGAGCAGCAGTACGAGAAGCGGACCGGTGAGAAGCCGGTGGAAAAGGCCGCTGCGATCGCGGTGGAGATCACGAAGGAACGAAAACAGGAGGAGACCGAGGAGAAAGAGGGAAAGTAAGATCTTTTTATATCGAAGCGCGAAGACCACTTCTTCGCCGGCGACAGGCGACATGCGCGAACGTCGATAGACGGTTCACGCCAAAGTTCGCCAAGGGTGTGGAGCAGGCAGGAGCCGTCTCACCTCGGTCGGCTCACACCTGCACTGCCGTGTTATCGCTTGGACCGCCGCCACCTTTCCCTTGAACCCCTTCCGCTGAAAAGCAAGTTTCCTGTCGTTATCGGTAAATTGCATGTTATCTTTCGATCCTCTATTCCGGCAATGAAGAAGCTCCAACATATATATCGGCTCCTCAGCCGGATCTTTGATTTTGTGCTTAGCGTGTGGCGTAATTTCGGGCGCAATCAAGGCTTCTTGTTGGCCGGTGCGGTTGCCTATTATACTCTGCTGTCTATTGTGCCCCTTTCGATCCTCGGCCTTATTGTACTTTCACATTTTATCGAGAAAGACGTGTTATTCCACACTTTGTCGACTTATATAGGAATGATAATACCGGGCTATGGCACTACCTTGACGGAGCAGGCGGGTATATTTATTGAACACGACAGATCGGTTGGGGCTTTTGTATTTCTGGCGATGCTCTTCTTCAGTTCCATGGCCTTTAGTGTGCTCGAAAGCGCCATGTCGGTGATTTTTGCTCATCGTTACAGAGATCCACATCGTCACTTCCTCCTATCCGCCATTATTCCTTACGTGTATATTTTATTGATCGGCTTGGGTATGTTACTGGTGTCGTTTATTGCAGGTGCTTTCGAGACACATAGCGGCCGGCCGTTAGTCGTCTTTGGATGGAGTCTCAGCCTGGAGGGTCCTTTCTTCTTTGCTTTGTATCTACTCGGGATATTCGGCGAGGTGTTGTTACTGACTTCTTTTTACCTGGTCATGCCCTTGATGCGGATTACATTCCGGCACGCTCTGTTCGGCGGAATGATCGCGGCGGTTTTATGGGAGATTACCCGCCGGGTGTTGGTCTGGTATTACTCGGTCGTCTCGTCAGTGAATGTGATCTATGGTTCTTTTGCCACGTCGGTGGTGGCGCTGATCAGTATGGAGGCGATCGCCGTGATCATTTTACTGGGTGCTCAGGTCATTGCAGAACTTGAGCGAAGAAAATCTTCGGCTCACGATTCAACCGGTCGCTGAAATAGGTTGGGTTCTGTCTGGCGGACCAGCGCTCGCAACTGGATCGGTTCGCGCCGGTGGCGCTGATGTTCGGTATTCGCCCGGCGGTTCTTCCTCTGCCGGCTCCCCAGACCCGCCGCGGTGCAGCTGCAGGGGCAATCCGACCGCGCGGGCGAATGATTTCGCCGCTTGATGGGCAGCGGCGAATACAGCATGCGCCGTGAAAGGCATAGCGGCGGCGGATTTTGTGACCTGCTGTCCAACTATTTTTGCCGCGTCTTCTGCTTCGGTGCAGTGCTTGGCGAGCGCTTTCAATTCGTCGTTCTCGCTCGATGTCTTCTTCCCCGGGGGTGTCTTCCATGCCTTAGCCTCGGTGGATGGAATCAGGTGGCATGCGGTCCTGCTTCAGCTGCCGGTCGGTCAACCGTGGTCGGAGCGGTCGCGCGCCCCGGTCAGGCTCCGCACCGCGCCAAGCACGGGCGGTCCCCAGCGGAGCAGTGCGCCTAGGACGCGGAGACGCGGCGCGAGCGAGCGTTTCAACAGTAAGCCGAGCGGCAGCGCGGCGAATTTGACGAGCGGTGAGAGCCGGCGCCAGAATGCCAGCACCCGGTCGAGCCACTCCAAGGGCTGCGCCACCCGGGCCGCGGCTTTTGCGCATTGGGCACGGCGGAGGGAAATGTCCCGCCGCAGCGCGGCCTTGTAGGCGGCGAGCCGGGTCAGCTCTCGGTCCGGATACATGCGCGGTCGTCCCCGATTTCGTGCAACGTGGCAGCGAACGGGTTCGGCTGCTGGCGCGCGCGGTAGCGGCGAAACGCGATAATGATCACCACCAGCGCCCCGGCGTAGAATACCGTCAGTCCGCCGAGCACGGCGAGGCGGGCGCTTTCCCAGAAGAGGTACACCAGCGTGAGGCTGGCGAACGTGATCGCCATCATGCCCGTGAAAACGGCCGCGCTGATCCAGATGAAAGTCTGGATCAGGCGGAATTTCTCCTCCTGCAGCTCGACCGTGAATAGCTCGAGCCGGTCCTGCACACTCGCTAGGAAACTGTCACCGAGTGACCGGAGCGAACTGAGGTAACCCGCGGGACCGGGTGTGGCTGTTTCCATGGCGGGACCGGCTATTTGCTGCGGCGGCACAAGAGCACCCCGACGAGGAGACCGAAAACGGCCGCGATGGCCAGCGACTGGTAGGGATTCCCGCGGATGGTCGCGTCGGTGTATTTGGCCCCGGCGATGACCTTCTTCCGCGCCCCGGCGTAGGCATCGGCGAAGCGCTCCTGCGCGGCGACGAAGCGCGAGCGCAATGAGTCGATGGCCTCAGCCGGAGGTTCGGTCACGGAGTCGGCAATCATGACCTCGGCCTCGGCGACAAGCGCTTGCAGCTCGTGAAGGAGGTCCTTGGGCGTATGGGCGGTGTCTTTGTTATTTTTCATGGGTAAGAGAGGAGGATTGGTTGTATTCTCAATTGATCATTAAATCAGGCGGGCGGATTTCCTCGCGCTCCCTCTCCATATTGGAAGGGAGATTTTTTGTTTCTTACACCACCAAGGTGGCCGGATCGTCGGCGAGGGTCTATGGGGTCTTAACCTTCCACTCACCGTTTGCCGTCCAAGTAGCTCGATTGCCTCGAAGGAACTCCTTTATAGTGGCTTTGATGCAAATGGGGAAATGGCGGAAGGCATCGTTGGACTGGATATTTGCTCAAGAGCTACCTCTGTTCCTTTGCACAATCGAAGGAATTGTTGCGGAGGGTAAGACCCCATAGGAGCGGCCACAGCATCGCGTTACCTTCGCAGCCCTGAGGATCCAGATAGATCGATCGGCATTGGCGCGGATCGAGAACGGAGAACGCTCCGTTCGCGATTTCGAGGCACTTGCAATTGCCGATGCACCCCATGCACCTCTTAATAAGCTGTTTCCGAGGCGGTAAATGGGGAGGTCTTCTTGGTTCCTGATGCACTACAGGCCAAGTAACGTGTCACCGAAAAGTCGCTGGCTAGTTAAGCTGGCAATACGTGTCCGAAAGACGCCGATTTTACAGATTATCGGACCATCAATTGCGTCATTTCCAAGGCAGGTTAGGTGTCATCTGCCAGAAGTCCATTCATCGGCGAAGCTAGGCGGCACACTTGACGATTAATTCCGTAGCTCATCTTTTCATCGCCTCCTTCTTGAGCGCTTCTGTCACCTTCGCCACGTCCGTGCCTGCACCAGCTCCCTCATAAAAGGAGAGATCCTCGTCGATTCCGACTAACCGGAGGCATTGACCTCCTGGAGCCTGGAAGTAAAGGTGAGGATCGGGTAACTCAAGTTTCCTGACGAGACCGGATTCGAGGATTTTTCGGCTCATTTCCTCCACGTCGTCGGATTTGATTTCCAGCCAGACCGATCTCGCAGTTCGCAAGAACTCGCTCTCATCGGGGACATCCCCATAGAGAAACACGATATAGAAGGTCTCTCCCAGACAAAGGAAATCCCTATCGCTTTCCTCCTTGGTGCCTTTGCCACCGAGTACATCGCAATAAAACTTACAAATGTCGTTCCGACATTCCCGCGGAACCATGACCGACGAATGATTTCCGGAAATTACCTTTGTCATGATCGCCTCTGTCTTGATGGCTTCACTAGCGTCTTAGTTAGATTTCGTTACGTTGTTGAAACTGCGGAGCTATTCTTCTTCGCAGAGGCATCGGTAAACTGCCTAGGGAACATATCTAAGAAGTAGTTCCAACCTTTCTCGTGCGATCGTCCACCGTCCGTATCTGGAAGGCCGGAATGCACGAGGGTCATCAGTGTGTCCTCCCCCTTTCTCTTGAAGGCCACCGTTACCGTAGACTCCAGCCCTGAAGTATTCGGTGACATCCAGGTATGCCGAATTCGAGCCGGTCGCTTTACCTCCGTAAATCTCCCATAGTGAGGAGTCCCGTGGATGGACCAGTAGAAAAGCCCGTCTACCTGTGGATTCATGATCAACTTGTCCGCCATATTCCAAGGGTTGCCCGGTCTCTTTGGATTCAGCCAGCCGTCGAACACCTCGCCTAGAGGCGCGGGGATTGTTCGTTCGACCTTAACTTCAATCGTCTTCTTTGATTTATTCATCTCTTCTTTCTTTGTTTTTTGTGGATATTTCTCTGCCCCTGAAAAACTGCTCAAACTGGTCGAGGCGTTCGTTCCAGAACCGATCGTACTCATGCACCCAGCCCGCTGCCTGTCGCAGGGGCTCCCCTCGAAAAGAAATGATGACTTCACGCCCCTGTTTCCTTCGTTCAATGAGTCTGGCTCGCTCAAGCAACTTGAGATGTTTAGTCACTGCATTCAGAGCGGTGTCAAACGACTTGGCGACGTCCAGGAATCGGGCAGGTCCGTTCGCCAGCTGCCCGATTATCGCCCGCCGGGTCGGGTGAGAAAGAGCGTTGAACACATCGGTCAATTGATCCATCCCTACATTACACCATAAGGTGTAATATTGTGCAAGCAATTTTTCGCTTCGTGTTTTGAAGTGCAAAGCCGGCTATGCCGTATTCCAACAAGAACTCGCCGGTCAATCCGAGAGGCGGACCAATGTCCGGTTGCGGCGGCATCCGCAAGGTGCGCAAGGCCGCCCGTGGCAACGACAGGAGTAGCGGCATAAGGGTCATCTACCTCTATCTCAAGAACCGCGAAGTGTTCTGCCTCCTCCATGTTCTCACAAAGGGTGATGCCGAGACCTTTCCGCCCCCTGTCTAACACATGGGGTTCCTCTCAATTTCGGCGTTCAATAGTAGCCGTGAAGGCTATGCCTCAGCCTTTTAGGGTACTATGAGTTCTTTGCAGGCGTTTTCGCGGTCCCGGTGGACGTGGGCGACCCCATGTATTAGCTATTCGCCGTCCGCTACACTGGCGACCTGACCAGGCGCTATGCAAAACATCCCGCACTGTTGGCGTTCGTGATCGACAACGAACCGCGTCACGGGCCGATCTTGTACTCGGCAGCTGTGAAGACGCGCTTCATCGCGTGGCTGCGGGAGAAGCACGGCATGATGGTAGTTGCGTGCCCCCCCTTCCGGCTGCCAGGCGCGACGAATCTTGGCGTGCCCGACGACGACCGCACTGCGGTCATGCCAAGGCAAGGATGGTTCTCAAATCAGAATCGAATTGCCTCCGCCAGCGCAACTGAGCGCAATGGGGACATATGCCCCGGCGACGCGTAATCCTTAAGGACATTGCCCACAAGGCGGGCGTGCACGTCACCACGGTTTCGCTTGCGCTCCGCAACCACCCGAGGCTGCCGGAAATCACGCGCAAGAGAATCCGGGCGCTTGCGAGCAAGATGGGGTACCAGCCCGACCCGCTTCTGCGCTCGCTCGTGGCCTACCGGGGCAACGTGATGGAGCGCAAGAACACGCCCACACTGGCCTACGTGACGAACTGGGACACGCGCTGGGGTTGGAAGAAGGTCGTGGCGCATCTCGGGTTCTTCGCCGGCGCCCAGGCCAAAGCGGGCGAGCTTGGGTATAAGCTTGAGCATTTTTGGCTGCACGAACCCGGCCTGACCCAGGGGAGGCTTAGTCGCATGCTATATGCCCGCGGGATCAACGGACTCATTATCGCCTCCCATAGCCGGCAGATGGGGGACAACCTCGAGTTCGACTGGGACCGGTTCAGTGCGGTGAAGATCGATTACTTCCCGCACCGGCCGATGTTGCACAACGTCACGAACAACCAGAGCAGCGTCATTCGCCTGGCTATGCGCAAGGTGATCGAGGCAGGCTACCGCCGGATAGGGTTTGTGATGCACCGCGGCTGGAACCATGCGGTAGACCACAATTGGACGGCAGGCTTCCTCTGTGAGCAGGAGCATCTGACGCGTTCCGACTGGATACCGACCCACATTTTCCCGGAGCCGTTTCCCGTCGAGCGCTGGTTCAACGAGACCGACGCGTCGGTGCGGGTGGATGTCGGGCCGTTCGCACGTTGGCTGGAGAAATACCGGCCCGAGGTGTTGATCTCGAAGGCCGCATACGTGCTTCCGGCGCTGGAGCACCTGGGGGTCCAGATACCGCGGGACCTTGCGTTCGTGAACCTGTTCCTCGACGAGAACAACGCCGGACAGGCAGGCGTGCGCCAGAACCACACCACGGTGGGCTCGCTGGCGGTCGAGATCCTCGCCGGCCAGCTGCACCACCAAAAATTCGGTGTGCCGCAGATCCCGACCACGACTTTCGTCGAGGGCACGTGGTTCGACGGCGACTCGTGCCCGATGCCTTTTGTAAGCTCAAGTCAGCTACGGTCCACGGCTAGCCGTCGTCCGAAACGGAGACCGGCGCCGGCCGCACCGCGATATCCAAGATCACCTTGATCCCGGCGTCGTTCATTGTGTCCATTACCTCGTCAAACCAAGCGAATGCAAATTCCTCGTCAGCGGGCTCGTAGCTGTCCCACGCCAGGTGCCCCATTCGTACGACGCCGAAGCCCGCGGCTTTCATAAGCGCTATGTCATGCTTCCAGGATTCCGGGTTCGAGTCATGGGGATGATAATTTGTGCCAACGTAAAGCTCCTGAGCCGACACCGTAGAGACGAGCGTGAGGACCACGGCCGGAATCGCCGCACGAAGCTAGGAGTAAACCCGCATGGTGAAGGAGGAGAAATTGAGGGGAATGGGTAATAAGGCGTGACTGAGAATCGAAATCGTCAAACGACTGGTTCATTCAGGCTACCAGTATAGGAGCAGCTATCGCAGCGGACTCAGCAATATGAGCCACACATCGTTCTCGCGCGTTTCAAATCCGCGAGAGAAGCACGAGTCGAGTCCAACCTGTACGTTCTCCTGGATGCATGGCTCCCCAGAGGACGCTTTTCGCAAGGCGTCGACCTGCGATCGCGTCAACTGTGACGGCGAACCCAAATCGCGCCAAGCGGCCTGCACGTCATTCGCCCGATAGCCGACTCTGTAGGCCAGCAAACGATAAGCGCCCGTAGCCAAATGGGAGAGTCGCAACTCGACCGAACGATTCCCTCCAGCAGGATGATCGGCTCTGTAGTACTCTTGGTCGATGATGGACGGACCTGGATGGGTGATTGTGAAATCCCAAAAGAGAGCCTGAATCCCGCCGGTGTCATCCCTGCAGACAAAGGCGGCAGAATCGTCGCATTTTAGCTCTACCCCGCCCAGGCGGTTGAGAAACTGGTAGGCAAAGAAGGAAGGCTTCTGCAAGTCCTGGTAATTGAGCAGCCCAAAGCCACCATGGAACGGCGTCGTCCGCGGGCCTGCCTCTTCGAAGATATCGGTAAATGTCCAATAGGACATAGACGTGGCGGACGCCCCAATATTGCGAATTTTGTCCAGAATGAAGGCGGCGCTATGATAGCTGTCATGAATGGGATCGGAAGGCGTGTAAGAGGAACTCCACTCCGTATAGTGAAGCTCCGACCCGGCAAAAATAGAGTGGTCCATTCGGGCACGCACACGCTTAACTTCTCCGGTTATAGCGTCGCGGTCGCTAGAAAACACAGTGCCCGCGTTGCCGCTCTCATCGAGATAACCGCTCACCGTCGCATAGCTATGTGTGCTGACAAAATCCAGTGGCAGTCCCTTTTCGGTGCAGTAGGCGAGCGTCTCGTCGATCCACCCGCTTCCCGCCGTGGCTGGGCCGCCTACCCGATAGGCAGCGTCAACCGACTTTAACGCCCGCGCCGTGGACTCGTAGAGCTTGTAGTACTCCGCGCGGGCAATAGGAGCGAACTCGTCATAGCTTTTGCCACGCGTCGTGCCCATCCAAAAGCCGGTCAGGTTTGGCTCGTTCCAAACCTCAAAATACCAGGTGCGGATTTCCCGGGCCCCATACCGTTCGGTAATGTGCCTTGCGAACGCATTGATGAAAGCTTGCCATTTCGCGTAGTCCTTTGGCGGTGTAACATTGGCCCTGTACCAGAAGATCGTCTGCTGGCCGCTCGCGAGTGCGCTGGGCATGAAACCCAACTCCACGAAGGGCTTCATGCCGATGCTATGAAGGAAATCGAAGAGCTCGTCCACATACTGCCAATTGTAGACGGAATGACCTTGTTTGTCCTCCTGGTACACGCCCATGTCATCGCAAAACAGTCCGTGGAAGCGGATGTAGCGGAAGCCGCAATCGACGCGAACGTGACGAAGTTGACGCTGCCAATCAGCCCGTAGTCCTTCATTCGCGCGACCCGCACCGATACAAAAGTTGTACATCCGGCTCGTCGGTCCGCGGGAATTAGAAAAGTCGGCATCGATGATCCGTGGCCCGGGGGCGGGCTGGCAAAGAAGGCTAACGGGCGCCAGCAGCACAAAAAGGGAATACTTCAGCATAGGAGGAGGGTACGTGTAAATTAGGAGGGCAGCGATGGATACATGGCTGGAATGAAATGCGCACCGAGAATTGGTTCCCGAAGGTAAGGTGATCTTTTCTGGACTAGACGAAGTAGGCAGCCAATCGCAAACGATTGCCTAGCGTATGCGGCACAACATTGACGCATGCAAGGCCGCGGCAGTTAAGGCTGCTCCGTTGAAATGGCTAACACCGAGCAAAGATCGCATCGCACAATCGGGAATTTGTCGGACGATTAACGGGATGAGCCAACAGAGATGAAAAATGCCTGTAATTCACCCAAATTACTGTCGGTGTAGTTCGGTATAGAGGGGAGACCAATCAATGATACGTTCCTCGATCCATATCCTAACGTTTTCTATTCTCGTCGTCGTATCCGCGGCACAATCAACGGAGCGTCCGGAACAAGCCTCGCCTGAACGCGCCCGAAGCAATTTCGGACGCCCTATCGTGCTTGCGCCGGATGATGTCCGCGTCTTTCCCGAAGCGCCCTACGGTTTCAAAGCCCCGCGGCCCGGCGTCCCGCAGGGCAAGCTCGAGGCGTTCGAATACGACTCGGGTGTCACCAGTACCCGCCGCAAGGCCAATGTCTACCTCCCGCCCGGATACTCGCTCGGCCAGAAGTATCCCGTTCTCTACCTGCTGCACGGCATCGGCGGCGACGAGAACGAGTGGTTACAGGATGCCTCACCCAACATCATCCTAGACAACCTTATCGCCGACGGGAAGGCCGTGCCGATGATTGTCGTAATGCCCAACGGCCGCGCGCTCCCGGACGATCGTCCGGCGAAGAACGTGTTCACGGCGGAACAGGTCGCCGGATTCGCTAAATTTGAGTCCGACCTGCTTAATTACCTTATCCCCGCAATCCAGGCCAGGTATTCGACCTTCTCGGATCGCGAGCACCGAGCGCTTGCCGGCCTATCAATGGGTGGCGGCCAGACCCTCAATTTCGGTCTCGCCCACCTCGAAACCTTCGAATGGCTTGGCGCTTTTTCGTCCGCCCCCAACACTAAGCCACCAGCCGAACTCGTGCCCAATCCCGAACCGGTGCGGGAAAAGCTAAAACTCCTCTACCTTTCTTGCGGCAACAGGGACGGCCTAATCAGTATTTCTCAGGGAGTACACCGCTACCTTAAGGAGCACGATGTGCCACACATTTGGAACGTCGACGACCATGGCCATGACGGCGAGACGTGGGGCAGCAACCTCTATCACTTTGCCCAACGGATCTTCCGGTAAGAATGAAAGTAGGAATAGCGCGGATGTCCGCCTATGTCTTCGACGTACTCATTTCGTTGATGGACATCTTAAGTGCTTATTAAAAAATAAGATCGGTCGAGGCCGAGGTTCGAATCCCCGTGTGAGCGCCAGCTCAGAAATACCCGCAGCCTAACGATTTGCGGAATTCTCATTTCCTAGTTAGCGACACAATTAGCAAGGGGCCACGCCGTAGGCGAGCACCACCAGGGGAATCTAACAGCTTCTTCTTGAGGTGAAAGGACGCCCCTTCAATGGGATGCCGACCCATTTGCGAGAAGGTAAACGGCAAACGACGCGAGCCAGTGTTCACCCGCGTAGTCGCCGCTTGAGACTCGCGCGAGTCCTGCACGCGCATGACGTTTCGCCGCCGCGCGGACCCTGTCGTTCGAAGACATGAACGAAGCAATCGTGCGAAGCGCCCAAGCTCGGCTTAGGCAAAGGCCGTCAAGGTGCACCTGCTTAGGATCACAGCGGTCACGGATCCGCGGCGCCCTCATGTGGGCGAAGGGTTCGCCACGAGCCAAGCCCGGTAAGAATCGAGTCAGCCAGCGCCGAAATTCCGAGGCGGGAAGGATTCGGGACATTAGGTCGGCCTCCGATAGCGACGGCGACAGAAAATCCTCGCCACATGGTTCCCATGCAATCGGGGCACCGGCGTCCGCTCTGTAGAAGTCGCGGCTTCTCTTGACAATGACGGCCTCCAACCTCGGATGGCCCGCCTCCCGTGCGTAGTCCAGCGCCAGCGTTAGGGCGAAGGCCGTATTGGAATGCACACCGGTCCGGACCGGGTACGGCAGCCGCGGAAGATAGTCGCAAAAGCTTTCCGCAATGAACTTTTCGAGAGGACGGATCGCCCGTGACCAGCGGCGAACGCATGGATCGCGTCCCGCGCGCAATTCGGCCGCGAGAGCAAGCAGCCATCCCCAGCCATACGGGCGTTCGAATGCTCCCCTTCCCGGGGCTTGGAAATAAGCTAGCTCCACGGCAATGTGGTCCTTGGTCAGGCTTTCATCAAGGACCGCGCGGATGTGTGCGGCGGAAGGGAGCGTCGGGAAGAGTCTGAGGAGGCGCGCCAGCGTCCAATGGCCGTGTACGGCGGAATGCCAGTCAAAACAACCAAAGAACGCCGGGTGCAGCTCGCGCGGCGAACGCACGTCCGCAGGGTGCCGCGCCAGGTGCTGATAGGAGTGGGGCCATTCGCGCCTGATTCCGGCCAATGCTATGCCGGCAAATTTCGAGGCGAGAGATTGTGTTAGCAAACGAGGCAAGCGGTCAGAAACGGTAGACACAAAACTCCATGAGGAGCAGATTAAACGCGAATAGCGCCAAACCGATCGGCACCTGCGCCCTGATGACCGCATTCTTGTCCTCAAGCTCAAGAAGCATGACCGGAACGAGGTTGAAGTTGGCGGCCATAGGCGTCAGCAGCGTTCCGCAATAACCGGACAGCATTCCAATGGCCGCCATGATCGCAGGGTTGCCGCCGTGCGCGTGGACGATAAGCGGTACGCCAATACCTCCGGTGACGACTGCAAACGCGGCAAAGGCATTGCCCAGGCAGATTGTAAAAAGCATCATCCCAAGGCAATAGGCCGCCACTGCGACAAACGAATACTGCGTCGGCAGCGCTCGCTCCACCAGACCAGCCACGACGTCGCCCACGCCTGCGCGGGCGAAAAGGCCGCCCAGCGCGGCCAATGCCTGCGGCAGAATGAGCGCCCAACCCACTGCCTGAAGGAGCCGACTGCCCTCGGCCACCGCCGCAAGCGCCGGCGCTCGCGTCAGCCGAAACCCGGCCGCAAGAGCCAGCACGGCGCCGAAACACACCGATGTGACCGCCAGATTGGTCGGATCGACGAGCGAGACGCCATGCCAGCGGATACGGCCGAAAAAGAGGCTGCCGATGACCGCCGTAGCGGGCACCAGAAGCGCGGGCCAGAACAGCCTGTCCCCAAGGCGCTCTGCCGATGCCAGCCTTTCCTCGCGTTCCGTTGAGCGTTCACGGGACACCCGCACCCCACCGCTCGCAGCCAGGATCGTTATCGCAAGGACTAGATATCCCACGGCTGCTGGCGGCATCGACCCGCCGAAAGCAAAACTGACTCCCAAAAGACCCCAGAACAGGGCCGTGCTCCACCGTTGCGTGTGTCCTTTGTCCAAAACGACGCGCAGGGCTGTCGCCAGCATGAAACCGCCGGCCAGGACGTAGAACGAATTGAGACCGATTAGGCTCATGCGTTCTCCGGTTTTGCCGTCCCGGCCGCACTGGCGGCGTCCCGTGTCAAATGTCGATCCAGGGCATGGGTCCGCCAAGCCATCAAGGCGAAGGCCCCTATGGCCGTGGGGATACCCCAGAGAGCCATTGACCAAGTACTGACCGCGATCTTTAAGCCATCGAAGAAGCTCTTCATGAGCAGGATTGAGCTCACCGCGACGAAGATGTCCTCGCCGAAGAAGTTTCCGACGTTTTCCGCCGCTGCCGCATTCGCACGAATCCGCTCCACCATAGCCTTCGACAGGCGTCCGTAACACACGCGCGCAGCCCCCTCTGCAAGAGGAGCGAGCAGCGGACGCACCGCGCCGGCGTGGCCTCCAATGTTGATTCCAAGAGCGATCGAAACCTGACGGATACCCGTATAGAGAAGCAGCACCCGGCCGGCGGTCGCCGCCGCAGACCGGCGGATCAGCGTCTCGGCTCGCTCCCGAAGTCCGTAGCGCTCCAGGAGGCCCACCACCGGAAGCATCAGTACTATCGGAAGAGTCATGTACCGGTTCGTGATGAACAGCCGGCCAAACTCCTCCATAATCTCATTAAACGACATTCCGGAAACCAAGCCGGTGACGATTCCGGACAACAAGACCACCAGCAGGGTGTTAAGCCGCAGCGCAAAGCCGGCCACGACGACGATGATGCCGATGAGTTTGATCACAGATTGGCCGGAAATCTTGAAGTATTCGATTTTGGGACAATCACGAGGTATTTTGGGACGAACGCCGGTTGCTCAGCATCAAGGCCAAATAACGATAGCCCTTCGACGAGGTGCGGGGTGGCCAGCTTTTTCGCTGGCGCTTTCTCCCCTATTTCGCGACCACCTAATTCAGCAGCTCTAGGCTCTGTCCCCTGTGGAACAACACCGTGACAGAGACTATTTCAGCACACCCCGCTTGCGCATTGCCCGCGCGTAAACCCAAAGGAGAGCCCCGATCAAGAGAACTATGGCGCTGATTGTAAGCGCGACCGCTCCTCCCATCACTCTAAGACCGTTCGCGAAGGCAAAGTTGTGAATGTCGGTGAGAATGATGCAAATGAGCGATGAGAGAAAAAGATGAACCGCCAAAGATTTGCGGAGTAACAGCGCCAGTGATCCTAAAACACCGCCCCATACGGCGATCGCCCAAGTGGCCACCACCCAGAAAGGAAAGCCGTAATAGAAGTCGAGCTGTGCCTGCGTGAAGCTACTCATGTAGGCCGCGTTCCTGGATTGGGTCATGACGAAGTCCATCGCGCCTACTGAATTCCAGAGCACGGAAACAACCCCAACCACCCAGATGTGCCAGGGCGTCTTTGCTGCCTTGATGGTTGTATCAGCCATGGTTTCAGCGAAAAAATCTCCTGAAATTAGTCAATTCCAATGGTTCCCCTCACTTTCTAGAGCCACACGGAGAGACAATCTGGGAATATGCACTTGAATCGACCCACCCACCGCCGTCATGGCAGACGCACCCGGTAGCTCTTGGAGGCGCAGCTGGTGCCAGCGCGTCTTCGTTAATGACGATTGGCGACCCTTCGGGGCCGCATTTGGGGCGCCGGGTCTAATGGTGGCGCCCGTGCTCCCGACGATCACCCACGGAATCTGCCTGACCCACCATGCTGAAATGGAAAAGACACTATCCAACCTGCGCGGGAAACCGTAGTCCGGCATCAGGGCTGTGGCCGATGGACGCGATGCCCCACCTATCGATCTTCAACGACGAGAGCGTAGGGCCAATGCGTTGCGCCACAGCGGCGCTCTTCCCCGGAGAGGAATTCGAGCAAGCAACTATTGCCGGTTTTTCTAAAGCGGCCCCGCCGATTTCAAAATTTCCTCGAACCGCGGATCGTTCTTGAGGCGTGACCAGACTAGATCGAAGCGAATACCATTTGGGGTTAGATTGATCAAGGGCTGCGCCGCGATCTCGCGGAGAATGGCAATGGCCTCTTCGCGCCGGTTCCCGATGACTAGAATCGCCCCGTAATCAACGCGCATCGCCAACGACGAATAGCCATCGCGTGTGAGTTCGTCATCAAGCGCGGCGTTGCCATCTCGAATTGCCTCATCACCCCGCCCTGCGTAAGCCTCCGCCTTCGCGATACCCATCTTCGCCCATGCCTCCTGCCGCGGCGACCATTTCTGGTTGTGATAAGCCTCTATAGCCGCGTTCGCGAACTGCCGGGCTTCATCCGGCTTGCCGCGCAGATAGCTGACAAAGGCCCGATGCAGGGCCACCGGGTCGCTTATCGTTCCATCGCTGTTAGGGACCGACTTCATCCGCGGATCTGCGAGCGCACGATCCGCAGCGTCCAGGTCTCCCGTGAGAATCGAAAAACCATAGGCAGCCTGCAGGCCATTGGTGTCAGTGGACATGTGCGGCAAGTCGGCCGTCGCCCTAAGAAACGCACTCCGGTCGCCGTCGATCTCGTAGCGCGTGCGAATAGCAATCACTCTCATCGGCCGGTCGTCGGGAAGAGCCGGGCGATAGCGTTCGATCAGCTCGAGCAGTTGCGGATAACGCCTCATCGAAAACACGGTTCCGAGAAGCTGCGAGATTGCCGTGTAGTCGTTGGGATTGAGCGCAGCGGAGCGCTCAATCCGATCCAGCGCCTCCGGCCACTGGCCGAGGCGGCGGTGAGCCATTGCAATCCGGTATTGCACCTGCGCGTCATTGGGCAGCAGAGCCTCGGCGGCGCGGTATTCCGCAAGCGCCTTTGCCCAGTCGTTGAGGCACGCGTAATCAAACGAACCTTGAGCAAGGAGCGTCTCCGGCGCCCCGGGCGCCAAGCGCTCCGCCGCGTCCAGCTCCGCCTGCGCCTTGGCACGGCGCCCGGGCGTGGCGTCAAGCACAGCAAACCAATACATCGTGCCGTGCAGGATCGAGGCTTGAACATGCGGAAGCGCAAATGCCGGATCCTTTGACGCGGCCAGCTCGTAGAGGCCTATCGACCGCTCATAATCCCCCCTCGAGGCCGTCGGGCCGAGGTTCTGGTCGAGGATGCGCGCCCGCAGAAAAAGGTCGTAGGCCTCCTGGTTCTCCGTAGGACGGCGCACGATAAGCGACTTCTCCTCGGGCGACAGTGTGGCCTTGAGCGCGGACGTGACGGCAGCGGCCAGTTCCGACTGTACGGTGAAGACGTCGGTTAGGTCCTTGGTGTAGGAATCAGCCCAGAGGTGCTCGTCGGTCCGCGCATCGATCAGCTGGACGTTGAGATGAACCTTCGTTCCCACCCGCTGAACACTCCCCTCCAGCACCGTGGCGACACCCAGCTCGTTCGCGATCTTCCTGAGGTTGCGCCCGTCCTGGTTCTTGTAGGCCATCACCGAGGTGCGCGAGATCACCTTGAGATCATGGATTTTCGCCAGCGCGGTTATGACCTCGTCGTGCAGACCGTCGGCGAAGAACTCGTTGTCCTTGTCCGGGCTGAAATTTGAGAACGGAAGGACTGCGATGGATTTTGCAGGGGCGCCCGGCGCTTCGAGAGCGGCCGGCTTGGCCTCAGCAACAGCTTTAGGCAAGGAAGCAGCTGGCTCCGCCTTTCTAAGGAAGACAAGCCCTGCCGCCGCTGCTAGCGCCACGACGCCCATCACAGCCCATGTCCAGCCTGGGATGCCGGCCTTCCCTCTCAGCGAAGGATCACCCGAAGCCGATTGACCGCCTTGCGGAAGAACTGGGTTACCAACCCCACCACCCTTGCCGCGGTCCGCACTTACGGCTTTGTGCGGTGCCTCCAAAAGCCTCTTCACCTGATCGACAAACTGCGGCGTCGGCAGCGCGCCGGGCAGCCTTATCCATTGCACCCGCATGAATTCCGGTGGGACGATCGCTCCGCTCTCAGGAGTTTCGTCAACAGCGACCGGCGCCAAATACGCCATTCCCTCGGCCATCAGGTGCGTCTGCTCGACGGCGAGCTTCCATTCCAGCCGGAAATATCCCTTGCCTCGCTCCTGTGTGTTCCTGGAGATGATCGGAATGAACAGCGTGCAGTCCGCGATTTGCCGGCGGATCTTCTGGTCCCAGGCATCTCCCCCCCGAAGTTCGTTTTGATCAAACCACACCTCGACGCCGTGGCTGCGCAGGGCGTCGGCTATGCGGCGCGCAACATCCGTGTCCTCACGGGCGTAGCTGAGAAAAACCGCACTTATTGACCCGGATGACATATGACGTTTGCTGGGAGCCTCGACATGCTTCCAGCGGATGAATGAAATGCGAGACGAAAACCCTTATCGGATACGGGTTTGTGACGAACGCAAAAGAGACTTGGCTGCCAGTCATGTGCCGAACGCCTGACTCTGCTTTAGTCGCGCAAAGCGAATCACTTAGCCTTCGAAGCCCACGATGATTTGGGTCTCGCACGGTCGAAGGCGCCCAAGCGGCTAAACGGCGCGGTAAACCAATTCGAGGTAACCCTACGCAAGAGGCCGAATTACCCCAACGCCCGGCGGGCGCTCGACGCAGCGCTCAAACAAACCGGCGGTATTGAAGTCGGGCCGGGCTGAAGGGGTCACTTGGCCAACGCCAGCTCGGCCCCAATCAGTTCGCGGATCCTCCCGCGCGCGTCCGCCAAGGGGATCTCGCCCTTGTCGATCTTCGCGAGAAGGGACTTCTGAGCGAGGTAGTCCTTGTTGGCGACGCCGGCCTTACTCTGAAGCATTCGCCAGGCCTTCCTGCGCTCGACCGCGAACAGGACCATCTGGCGGGACACAGCGTAGAAGCGGATCTTTCCGTGTTCCTCCGCCTTAATGTAGCATCCGAAATTCTGGACGAAGCTGCGATGGGCCGGGTCAAACACACGCCGATGAATGACGTCGTCCTGTGTGATGAGAAGGAGCTGATCATCCAGCAGCGTGAGCCGGCCAGCATCTTCCTCCTTGATCGCCTTGACGTGCTTGCGGAAGCGGCCCTCCGTGAGAGCCCAGTGCGCCACGGTGAAATTGTACTCGGCGCCGTCGGTAGCGTACTTTGTCCGCCACCAGTCGCGGTCGGGGCTCGGGTTGCCCTTTAGGTCGAAGGCCTCCTGCGATGTCTCGCCGCGTCGCGGGTTGAAGATAAACTCGGGCATGCCTCGCGCGTCTCGCACAAGCTTTGCCTGGTCCGCGCTCATGTTGTCCCCGACGCCATGCTCGGGCTGGCAGGTTGTGTAGGCCTGGAAGAAGGCCGTGCCGCGGTACTCGAGGCCGTCCAACATCGCCTTGTACAGCTTTGCGGCGTTGGCCATCGAAACCTGTGCGACGAACGGTGAGCCGTGGCCGCTCGTGAAGGCCTCGGCGACGTTCTTCTTCTCGATCAGCTTTCCCTGCGAGGCGACGCCAAATTGGTTCATGTCGTAGCCGCCAAGCATCGTGGACGAGTCGGAGTTCTGTCCGCCGGTATTCGAATAGACCTGGGTGTCGAGCATCAGCATCTTCACGTTGGGACGGTTCTGCAGAATGACCTTGGACACGTTCTGGAAGCCTATGTCCCCCAGTGCGCCGTCGCCGCCGATCACCCAGACCTTGGGAAGCTCGCGGATCTCCTGCTCCGTCATCAGCGCGTCGTCGAGGTGGGTCAGCGTGAAATACTCGGCCTCGCTGGCGACGCCTGTGGCGCGGTCGAGCAGCGCGTCGGACATGCGCTCGGGCGCAACCGAACGGCGGGCGTGGTCCACGATCACCGATTCGGCCATCAGCCACGAAATCGTCGCGCCATCCTGGAACAGCGAATTCATCCATGGATACGGATGGGGGTTTGCCGGCGGCGTGGAGCCATAGACCGTGTTGCAGCCCGTGCTCGCGCCCATCATCATCACGGACATCCCGTTGGCCCTTCGGCCGTCCACGGCCTGGAGTTCCTTGTGGTTGAACGCCTCCTGCCGAAGTATCGCGACAAGCCCTCCGACGATCTGCTCATCGGTGATCACCCCGTGCTTCGCCTCGTAGTCGGCGACCCTCTTTGCGGTGTCGGCGTCGTTTTCGCCGCCGAGTCCGGCAACCAGATGGGCAAAGGTCTTCCGGTAAAGGCCATACTCCTCCGGGCTGCGGGCCTTCAGCGCCGCCAGCTTTCCGGCGCCCTCCTTTTCAACGCGCTCCGCCTTTGCCATGAGACGGTCGGCCTTGCGGTGGTAGATCGGCCGCATGTACGCCTCGGTCACACTTGCGCACGAGCGGAGGATGCTCTTTTCGCCGCAGCCGGCGCACGCGCCGTCTCCCGACACCAAGGCTTCGTAGTTGCGCCGCACCATCAGGTGGTTGCGCAAAGCGGCCTCACGCGAATTTGCGGCCTCGGAATCGTTGTAGAGCCCCAGGAAGCGCTGGGGCGTATCCGGCAGCAGCCGCGAGAAAACCTGAGCCGTCGTGAGCTCGGCGTTGAGTTCCTCGGTTTCCCGAGTCATGCGCAGCGCGTCGTGGTCGCCGCAGACCTGGACGCATTCGCCGCAGCCCTTGCAGAGGTCGGACACGAAAATCGAGAACAGGCCGCCGCCGCCTGGCGTCTTCGCCTCGACCGACCGGAAGATCGCCGGCGCGTTTGAATAGGCCATCGGCAGCTTCGCAATGATCCCCGTGAGCTCAGCCCTGCCCCGCTCGGACACGGTTGCCAAGGCGGAGACCTCCTCGCGGACGATCTCCTTGAACGGCATGTTGGTCTTTGCCTTGACCGACTCGTTCATCTTTGCCCGAACGCGGCCTTCCAGCCCGGCCAGCTCGGCGCCGATGGCGCGCCGGTCCGCAATGTCCGTGACGTAGTTGTTCACCGCCGTCTTCAGGACCGTGCTGACATCCTGCGCCATGTTGGGCAGCGCCGTATCGGGGCAGGCGGTGATGCACTCCATGCACTGCGTGCAGTTTTCAGCAATGTAGACGGGCGTCTCCCGCCGGGCGACGTACTTGGACTGCGTCGCTCCGGAACCGGCCCCCATGACCCCGACGGACGCCAGCGCGCCCGCTGGCTGGTGGTAACCAAGGCCATTGCGGAATTCGGAATCAAACTTGCCAAGCGTCTGGAACGGGGCGCGGGCGCTCTGCTGGGCGGGCATCGGGATGCTGGAGCACCCCGCGGCGCCGCAGCCAGCCGTGGGGATGACCTGATGCTGGCCCTGCGGGGCCAGCAAAGGGTTGCGCATCGAGGAGTGGTCGGCATCGCCGGTCTGCCCGTTCCTGATCTCCGCCACCCGAGCAAAGCCCTCCGTCATCACGGTCATGTTCGAGGTCACGACCGCGTCCCCGAAGCGCCCAAACTTTTTTTGGTACTGCTTGCGCACGCTCTCCAGGAACTTCTCCTCGGTGATGCCGTATGTCTGGAGGAACGGGCTCACCCTGAAGAACGCCCCCAGGAAAGAGTTCCCCTGCATACGCAGCTGCAGCTCCGGCTGGCTCGTCGCCTTGCGCGCAATGTCAAAGCCCGGCAGGATAAAGATCCGGATATTATTGTCCTGCACGAACTGCCGGTGGCGGGCGGGGATCCGCTCCCAGGCGGCCTCCGGGGACTCGCTTGATTCCCATACGAGGCAGCCACCCTTCTTCAGCCCCTCCAGGGGATTCGTGTGGGTGAAAGCCTTCGGGTCGCAACACAGGACGACGTCGACGTGGTTGAGCTCACAGTTCACCTTGATGGGTGAAGGGGCAACCGTGAGATAGTAGTTGGTTGGGGCGCCCTTCTTCTCGGAGCCGTACTTGGGGTTAGCCATAACGTACAGCCGCTCGACTAGGAAACCGTCGGAATCGTACACGGGGTCGCGCTCGGAAACGTACCTGCCGAACTCACCGACCAACTCGCCCAGATTCTTTCCGGTCGTGATCATGCCCCACCCGCCTATGGAGTGAAACCGAACTGCAATTGCCCCCTGTGGCAGGAGCGAGGGCGTGTCCCTGCTGATGACGGCGTAGGGATGGTCGACGCCGAGCACAAAGAAGGTCTCGCCATCGTCGGCCCCCCGGCCATCGCTGCGACGCGACTGGCCGGCGGCGAACTCATAGGCTCCCAGCGTGTGCTCTGGCCGGAAATCACGTGAGCCTATGCCATAGGCGCCGCGGAATAGTCGCGGCGTCTCGGCGGGCGTGAGGCCGGGCAGCGCGCCACCGTACTTCACCGCCTCGTTGGCCTTGCCCAGTGCCACCCTGATGTCGCGTGCGAGCGGGTTGTCGCCGGCCATCCCCTCGTCGGTACGCTCCAGAATGATCACGTTCTTCTTTCCCCGAAGCGCGTTAATGACGGCCGCCTCTGGGAACGGCCGGATGACGTTGATATGGATGGAGCCGACCTTGGCGTTGCGCTGCTCGCGCAGGTAATCGCAGGCTGCCTCGATGTTGTCCGCCGCGCACCCCAGGGACACGAAGACGGTGTCGGCATCGGCGGTCTGGTATTCGTGGACAAGGCCGTAGGTGCGGCCCGTCAACCTGCCGAAGTCGGCGTAGGCCTCCTCGAGCATCGGAAGGATATGCTCGTTGAAGTTGTTCCGGCGGGCAACAACGCCGTTCATGTGGTGTTCCTGATTCTGCACGGGCCCAAGAAGGATGGGATTCTTCAGGTCCATCATCTTGGGAACCCTACGGCGATGCGGCCCAAAGAGCTCGCGCTGCGCGGCAGTCGGGCAATCGATCTGGTCATCGACCGCTCCGAGGAACTCCCGCAGCAGCTCGGCCTCTGGGGCCAGGTACATCCGCTCGGAATGCGTGGTGAGCATTCCGTCCTGGATGTTCATCCCCGGGTTGAGGGAGAGTTCGTTGACACGGCGCAGGATGATGGCCTGGTCGGCCGCTTGCTGGGCGTCCTTTGCGACCAGCATCGTCCAGCCCGTGTCGAGCGCCGCGTAAAAGTCGTCGTGGCCGCAGTGCACGTTCAGCGCATGCTTTGTCAGCGCCCGCGCGCCAACCTCGAGCACCATCGTCGAGAGCTTCCCCGGCGCGTGGTAGTACTGCTCCATTGCGTAAACGATTCCCTGACCGGATGTGAAATTGACGGTGCGCCTGCCCTGCACGGCATAGGAGGTGGCGCCGCCCTGCGCGGCGTGCTCACCCTCCGTTTCAACCGCCACCTTCTGCTGCCCCCAGACGGTGAGCTCTCCCTGGGCATAGGACTGCTGGTAGATCTCGCCCCCCTCCGTCGAGGGCGTAATCGGGTAAAACACGCCGCCCTCGGTGATGCGGGTCTCAACATGCTGCGCGACAAGCTGGTTGCCGTTGCACGTGACACGAATGCCCGGGTACTTTGGCTTCTGGCGGGACGAGGCGGACGGAGAGGATGAAGGGTGCTTCGGCGCAGCCGTTTTTAAACTCATGGGCAGAAAGTGTTCCGGGTTCTTGTCCGTCTTTCGATGGGAACGGTCCAGTTAATAGCGATTAGAAGTCCACCTTATTCACCCTTTTCCGGCTAGCAAGGGAAAGTCTCTTCTCCGCAGCCTGTCACAAATATCCCAGGTCATCGGCTGGTGTGCCGGCAAGAAAGATTATCGACCATCCCATCCGCCCGGGTGCCGATGCTGCGCGCCTTGATTAGGCGGTTGCGGGGCCCAGCAAGATTTGTTCGTGTTTTCCAGTGGCAAAAGCGCCCCCCTCTGAGACGGCAACCCTCAAGTCATTCGACCTCCGGAGCATCGGGCTTGGCGCGCTGATTGTTTGCGCCACGTTTTTCGCCTACCTGCCGGCCCTCTCGGGCGTCTTCATTTGGAATGACGTCGACTATGTGACCGCGCCAGCGTTGCGCTCCGTCCATGGCCTGGCCCGCATATGGACCGAGCCTGGTGCGACCCAACAATACTATCCGCTCCTGCACAGCGCATTCTGGATCCAGCACAGACTCTTTGGGGACGACCCGCTGGGGTATCATGTCGTCAACGTTCTCCTGCACGCTACTTCGGCGGTGCTGTTCGCACTGGTGCTGCGCAGGCTGCTCGCCGAATGCGGGGCGACGGCAGATGGGACCGGATGGCTGGCGGCACTGCTTTTCGCCCTGCACCCCGTCCACGTCGAGTCGGTCGCCTGGATAACGGAACAGAAGAACACCCTCTCTCTCTCATTCTACCTCGCGGCAGCATTGGTCTACCTGCGTTTTGACGAGACGCGCCGGCCGCGGACGTACCTCGCAGCTCTGGCGCTGTTCGTGCTTTCGATCCTGTGCAAGACCGTCACTGCAACCCTGCCTGCGGCCCTCCTCGTGGTTTTCTGGTGGAAGCGCGGACGACTCGGTTGGCGGCGCGATGTCCTGCCGCTGCTCCCATGGCTTGTCTTGGGCGCAGGAGGCGGGCTCTTCAGCGGCTGGGTCGAAACGGCCTACGTCGGCGCGCAGGGCCCGGACTTCAACCTGCCGTTCATTGCGCGCCCGATCGTCGCGGGCCGAGCCATCTGGTTCTACGTCGGAAAGCTCGTCTGGCCGAGCGGACTCAACTTCATCTACCCGCGATGGACCGTGGATCCCGCGGTCTGGTGGCAGTGGCTCTTCCCCCTGAGTGTCCTTGCGGTCGTCGCTGGGCTCTGGATCCTGCGGCGCCGCACCCGCGGACCCCTTGCCGCTTTCCTTATCTTTGTGGGTTCGCTCTTCCCAGCCCTGAGCTTCGTCAATCTCTACGGCGAGCGCTACTCCTGGGTCTGGGACCACTGGCAGTACCTGCCCGACCTGAGTCTGCTGGCGCTGGGCGCCGCAGGCCTGGCTATGGGATGGCGTCTCGTGGCCCCGGGCCTTCGCTGGCTGGGGTTGGGGCTTTTTGCGGTACTCGCAACGTTACTGGGCGCGCTCACCTGGTCCCATTGCGAGATGTTCCACGACAATCAGACGCTCTATCTCGAAACGCTCGCGCGCAATCCAGGCTCCTGGATGGCTCACAACAACCTCGGCCTCGCGTGGTCGAAGATCCCGGGTCGCCTTGATGACGCAGTCGTCCAATACCAAGAGGCGCTGCGCCTTAAGCCGGATATCGCAGAGACCCACACCAACCTGGGAAATGCCTGGTCGGAGACGCCCGGGCGTATGAATGACGCGATCGCCGAATACCAGGAGGCGCTGCGCCTGGACGCCGATTATGCCGATGCGCACTTTTATCTGGCCAATGCCCTGGTGCAGACAGGGCAGATTCCCGAGGCGATCCACCACTATGAGGAGGCCCTGCGGATCCAGCCTGGCCTTGCCGAGGCGAGCAACAACCTCGGGATGACCCTTTGCCGGATCGGACGGACTGAGGAGGGAATGAGACGCATTGAGGCGGCGATCCGGATGCAGCCCAACTATGCCCAGGCGCATTTTGCACGAGGCGCAGCCCTCCTCCAAGAGGGGCGCAAAGACGAGGCGCTCGCCGAATATGAAAGGGTCCTTGAGCTGAGACCCGGGGATCCCTCGGCGCTGAGGATGCTCGAATTGATCCGAACATCGCAATAGAACGACCAACGAAAGCGCTAGGCCTCCCGACGGAGGATTGCCTCGGAACCCCCGTAATCTATTCATCATTAGCCAATCGCCGCGTTGGATTGAGCACAGAGGCCTAAATACCGCCGATATCCCCATGCGCCTTCCCCGCCATGCGTCCCTCGCATTCATTTGCCTGTTCCTTTACCCGGGAATGGCTCGACAAACCGCAGCTGCCATGGCTTCCGAGCCCATTGTAGGCGTCACGGGAGGCGCCGTTCGGGGCCGGACCCTGGCCGACGGACGTGGCGCGGTCTTCAAGGGAATACCGTTCGCACATCCTCCGGTCGGTGAGTTTCGCTGGCGGGAGCCCATGCCCGTCGTCCCGTGGGCCGGAACTCGCGAGGCCGCAGAATCCGGACCCCCTGCGCCGCAGTCGCCGCTCGGCTGGAACGACCAGGCGGCCGCCGCCAGCCGGGAGGATTGTCTCTATTTGGACGTATGGACACCGACCGGGCTGTCGACAGCCAGGAACCCCGTGATGGTCTGGATTCACGGCGGAGCAAACGTGGCCGGCGCCGGAGGGTTTGACCCCCTCTACAACGGAACGGCCCTGATTGCACATGGCGTCGTCCTCGTGGTCATCGAATACCGCCTCGGGGTTCTTGGCTTCTTCGCCCATCCTGACCTCACCCGCGAATCGCCGCACCACTCCTCAGGAAACTACGCGATCTTGGATCAGATCGCCGCGCTGCAATGGGTTCGCGACAACATAGGCAAGTTCGGAGGGGACCCGGGAAATGTCACCGTCTTCGGCCAATCGGCGGGTGCCAGCGACACGCTTGCGCTAATGGCTTCGCCGCTTTCCAGGGGCCTGTTTAGTCGCGCGATTTCTGAAAGTGGAGCGCCTTCGGCGCAGTCGACCCAGACGCTCGAAAGGGCCGAGCAGCAGGGTGTGAACGCAGCCGAGAGGCTGAAAGCTCCAGGTGCGGAAACGCTCCGGTTTCTTCGCTCGATGGCGCCCGGCGATCTGCTGAAAGCAATGCCCGGATTCAATTCATTCACCGCCGACGGCTGGGTGTTCCCGGAATCGCCGTTCCGAGTCTGGTCCGCGGGACACGAGCACCCCGTGCCGCTCATCATTGGCAGCAACGGCGTGGAGTTTCCGAGCAACGGCACCCCCGACGACCTCAGGGAGACGATTCGCGGGTTCTTCAAGGACCTGACACCCAGGGCCCTCGCGTTGTATGGGCTCTCGGCGGGTGCGCAGCCGCAGGCACCCGATTCCCTCTATGGTGACACCGCGGACCAATTGGGGAGCGATTTCTTCCGCTGCCCGGCCGTGATCCACGGGGAATGGCACGCCCGTGCTGGGAATCCCGTCTGGGAGTATGAATTCGACCGTGCCATCCCGCCGCATCTGAAGGTCGCGCATTCAGGCGATCTTGCATATGTCTTTGGCAACCTGTACCCGGCCGGCAGCCAAGGCGGGGACTTCCGGGACGCCGATCGCAAACTATCGCAGGCAATTCAGGCTTACTGGACGAACTTCGCCAGGACGGGCAACCCCAACGGCCCAGGCCTGCCACAATGGCCGGGCTTCGAACAAAGGAACAGGGAGTATCTCGCCTTCACGAAATCGGCGGAAATCTCAACGAGGCAGAATCAGCGCGGTCCCTACTGCGATTTGTTTCGCGAGATCATGGAAAGGCCCTCCCCGGAACGCTGACACTCGGCAGAAGCATGATCCAGCTCATGGTTCTGCCACCTCCTCGATTCGGCTAAACTAGCGCCAAGGAAAATGGCATCAGGGTATTTCATTCTTCAGGCCTTCCTCGCGAAATGCCCGCATATCTCATAGTCGCTCCATGGATCGTCTTTTGCGTCTACTGGGTGATCAACGCCGGGTCGGTGAAGGCGACCGCGGAGCGTCAAAGCCTGGCAAGCGCGCTGCCGAACAGGTGCCTCACCCTGGCGGGCGGCATCCTGCTCTTCTGGCAATCGCCTCCGCACCCGCTTGAGACGAGGTTCATTCCAAACACGATGACTGCAGGCTGCTCCGGACTCGGCATCTGCCTCCTCGGCTTGGCACTGGCGATCTGGTCGCGAAACACGCTCGGCAGGAACTGGAGCAGTGTCGTGATGCTCAAGAAGGAGCATGAACTCGTGGAGCGAGGGCCGTATCGGTTCGTGCGTCATCCGATCTACTTGGCTATCTTTCTCATGAGCATGGGTACAGCGGTCGCCTTCGGCCGCCTTGGCTGCTGGCTTGGCGTTTTGCTGCTGTTCTGGGGATTTTGGATAAGGCTCAAGCAGGAGGAGGCGCTGCTGACGCGGAATTTCCCGGCCGAATACCCCGGCTACATGAAGCGGGTAAAGGCGCTCGTGCCCTATGTGTTCATGTGGTCGGCGGGTCTCTTCGCCTTGGCACCGGGCATAGCGAGGTCTGCCGACGCGGTCCAGCCTTTGCAGCCCAGCGGAATGCCCACACCGGAGGAGCGACGGCGTATGGGAGAACTGGCGGCCCAAGACCGTCGCAGGATGATGGACTTGCTCCATCTTTCAGAGCCCGTCCTGCCGCCTCCGGCAGACGATCCACTGCGGCCTGTCAACATCCATCCGATCGGCGGTACCTCGCCGAACTGGACCGACGGCGTTCCCGGCCACACCATAGTCCGATCGGCCTGGGGGAGCTGGTCAAACTACGACCCGGCAAAGGCAGACCGCCATCCAATCCCCGACGCGCTGACGTTGACCAGCGGCGAGAAGGTACGGGACGCCGACACATGGTGGAAAAGGCGTCGACCGGAAATCCTCCGGTATTTCCAAGACGAGGTCTACGGGAGAATCCCCGAGCGCACGCCTAGGGTGACGTGGGAGGTAACCGGTACGGACCGGAACGCGCTCGATGGCAAGGCAATGCTCAGGCGGATCGTCGGGCACATAGACAACTCTGGCTATCCCGCAGCCAGCCCAAGCATCAACATCGCGCTCTACATCCCGTCGAACGCCTCCGGACCAGTGCCGGTGATGGCCGTCGCCAGCTGGGGCTCAAGCGGCAGGAGTTTCGGGCCGCCGCTCACCGGCCCGACCGCGATGCAAATGGTGATAGAGCACGGCTGGGGATACGCGCTCGTCGACACGTATTCCATACAGGCGGACAGTGGCGGCGGCCTCGCGAAAGGGATTATTGGGCTCGTCGGGCAGGGAGGGCCAAGAAAACCCGATGACTGGGGCGCCCTCGCCGCATGGTCGTGGGGCCTGAGCCGCGCGATCGACTACTTCGAGACCGACAAGGCCGTCGATGCCAGGCGCCTCGGCATCGAGGGGCATTCGCGTTGGGGCAAGGAGGCCCTGCTAGCCGCGGCGCTGGATGCACGCTGGGCCATTGTCTACTCGAGCTGCTCGGGCGAAGGCGGGGCGAAGCTTCATAGGCACGACATCGGCGAATCAGTCGACAATGTCTGCGGCTCGTCGGAATACCATTGGATGGCCGGCAATTTTCTCAAGTACGCCGGCCACTGGGACCGACTTCCCGTCGACCAGCATGAACTGCTGGCGCTCGTCGCCCCGCGCCCCGTCTTCATTGGATGCGGCACGCAGGACCTGTGGTCGGATCCGGTCGGAGAATTCAAGGCGTGCGCCGCCGCTGGACCGGTTTACCGGCTTCTCGGCATGAAGGACATGGGCACGAACGAGCTGCCATCGCCCGATGCCGAAGTAACCGCGGGCGACATTGGTTTCAGGCTGCATGCCGGCGGGCATACCGATCTGCTCGACTGGCCGGCCTTCCTGAAATTTGCCGACAGGTACCTGGCCGAATCCAAGTCTCCGGAGTCGCCGAAATAACGCCCTATTATGAATTTCGGGTCGACTTCGGACGCCCGTATGCGCCCTCCTTTACCGCAGGGTAGCCGTTAGTCCTAGAGCCCGAAACCCAAAGGCGCTTGTCGGTGGCTGGAAGAATTCTCACATAAACCCATTCGCAAAACACCCAAGCGGCGCCCTAGGGCGCCGCAGATCGATAATTATAGCATAATCCCCATGGCGGCCGCCCTCCCTTATCTGGATCCTGATCTTCCCCTGCACATTCGAGTCAACGATCTTGTCGGCCGCCTTAGGCTTGAAGAAAAGATCGGCCAGATGCTGCATGAGTCGCGCGCCGTCGAGCGCCTCGGCGTGCCGGCTTACAACTGGTGGAACGAGGCGTGCCACGGCGTTGGGCGCAATGGCCGGGCGACGGTGTTCCCGCAGGTGATCGGGCTCGGCGCGACATGGAACCGCGGCCTCGTACAGCAGGTGGCCGCAGCGATTTCCGAGGAAGCGCGGGCAAAGCACAATGCTGCTGTCATTGCCGGGCGTCGCGGCCAGTACCAGGGTCTCACGTTTTGGACACCAAACATAAACATCTTCCGGGACCCAAGATGGGGGCGAGGCCAGGAGACGTTTGGCGAAGACCCCTACCTGACCGGGGAACTCGGGCTCGCCATGGTACGCGGCCTGCAGGGCGACAACCCCAGGTACCTGAAGACGGCTGCATGCGCAAAACACTACGCGGTGCACAGCGGCCCGGAACGGCTTCGCCATTCCATCGATGCGCGGCCAACCCCAAAAGACCTCGCCGAGACCTATCTTCCGGCATTCGAGAAACTCGTCCGTGCGGGTGTCGAGGCGGTCATGGGGGCCTACAACCGGACACTGGGAGAGCCATGCTGCGGAAGCCACTTCCTCCTTGTGGAGACCTTGCGTCGTCGCTGGGGCTTCAAGGGACATGTGGTCAGCGACTGCGGTGCGATCGACGATTTTCACGAACACCACAAGGTGACGCGTAATGCAGCCGAATCGGCCGTCCTCGCGGTGAAGAGCGGCTGTGATCTGAATTGCGGCTGCACCTATGGGTCCCTCCTGGAGGCCGTCCAGCAGAACCTGATCACCGAAGCCGAAATCGATGTTTCCGTTGCGCGGGTGCTCTCCACCAAATTCCGCCTTGGCCTTTTTGATCCCCCCGAGCGGGTGCCGTGGTCGAAGACCTCAATTGAGGTTGTCGACTGCGAAAAGCATCGCCAGCTGGCGCGCCTGGCCGGCGTAGAATCCATCGTTCTGCTCAAGAACAATGGAGTCCTGCCGATTGCGAAAGATTGCGAGAGCATCCTCGTCACGGGACCCACGGCGGCGAACACCACGGCGCTCATCGGCAACTACTATGGTTTCTCGCCAAGGCTCGTGACCCTGGCCGAGGGATTGGTGGAGCGCGCACCGGAGAGCTGCCGGACTGCCTATCGAGCGGGCTGCCCGCTCTCCGGCCCCATGGCCCCGGGTGTCAACTACACGTATGGAACAGCCTCAGAGAACGAGCTGACGATCGCAGTGGTCGGGCTCGACTCCTCCCTCGAGGGAGAGGAGGGCGACGCCGTCGCGTCGCCTTCCGGCGGCGACCGCGATGCCATCGAGCTGCCGGAGGTACAGCTCAATTTCCTCACGGAGCTTCGAAAGCACGCGAGGAAACTCGTCGTCGTTTTCACAGGAGGCAGCGCGATCGCCGCGCCGGAGGTCCATGACATCGCGGATGCCGTCCTCCAGGTCTGGTATCCGGGTTGCGAGGGCGGTCGCGCATTGGCAGACGTTCTTTTCGGAAGTGCTTCGCCGTCCGGAAAGATGCCCATAACCGTGCCGCGGCGCACCGCGGACCTGCCCCCGTTCGAGGACTATGGAATGCGAGGGCGCACCTACAGGTTTTCCGATGTCGAGCCGCTCTATCCGTTTGGTTTCGGGCTCGGCTATGCCCATCTAACCTACGGCGGCCTGACACTGAGCGCCACCCGGCTGGCGGAAGGAGAGTCGCTGACCGCGCGGACGACGTTGACCAACTCAACCAAGCGGCCGGCGACGGAGACCGTGCAATGCTACGTCGCGCCTCCGCGCGCCTCGGAGGACAGTCCCCGCTTGGTCCTGGTCGATTTTCAGAAGGTCAATCTCCCCGCCGGGGCGACGGTCACGGTCGAATTCCGCCTACAGGCGTCCTCGTTGGCCCAGGTCGACGCCTCCGGGCACCGCGTGCACCTGCCCGGCCGTTACGAAGTCGCGATCGGATCCTCGTCGCCAGGAGCCCGCTCCCAAGCGCTCGGCGCGCCGGCGCCTGCAGCCGCACACGTCACTTTGGTCTAAACGAGCGAGACATCGAGGAGGCCTCGCCCTCAAATTATACCCCATGAACGCCACCTCACAGAAGTTATCCGTTGGTGAAAAGCTCGGCTACAGCTGCGGTGACGCTGCGGCCAACTTCGTGTTCATGACGATGGTCCTGTTCCAGTCGAATTTCTACACGGATGTGTTCGGCCTGGCCGCGGGCACCGCCGGGACGATCATCCTCGTCGCAAGGCTCTGGGACGCGTTCTTCGACCCGCTCATGGGGGTCATGGCGGATCGCACCCACACGCGCTGGGGCAGGTTCCGGCCCTGGGTCCTCTTCACGGCGTTTCCCTGGGCCCTGATCATGTACCTCGCCTATAGGACGCCCTCGGGACTGGGAGGGACCGCCATGCTGGCGTACGCCCTGGTCACGAACGTCCTGCTGATGACGCTCTATTCGATGAACAACATGCCGTATTCGGCGCTCGGCGGCGTGATGACCGGAGACGTGCACGAGCGCGCGAAGCTCAATTCGTACCGCTTCATCGCGGTGAATGTCGCGCAGTTCGTCGTCGGCGGCTTCACGCTGCCCTTGGTCGCAAAGTTCGCGGGATCAGACCACGACAAGCAGCGTGGTTGGTCCATGACGATGGGCGTCTGGGCGGTGCTCTGCCTCGTGCTGTTCATGATCACGTTTGCGACGTCACGGGAGCGGATCCATCCCGAGCCGAAGCAGAAATCCACGCCGAGGCAGGATTTTGGAGACCTTCTAAAGAATAGCCCCTGGGTGGCGATGTTTCTGCTTACGCTCGTGCAGTTCGCCCTCATCTCGCTCCAGGGCGGGGCCCTTTACAACTACTTCCACTCCTATGCGGACAAGGGAGCAATGTTCGACTGGCTGAAGTCAATCCACCTGACTGCGGCACCCGTACCCGCGGGCGCTGCGGCGCCGGGCAGCGTCCTCGAGAGGCTGGGCTACATCGTGCACGCGGACCGGGCGGACCTAGCAAATTCCAATGTCGCCGACGTGTTCAACAGCATCATCAACATGCTGGGTAAGGTTGTGATCATCACGGTCATCGTCCTCTCGCCGGCCCTCTCGAAAAGGTACGGGAAGAAGGCGGTCTGCATCGGCGGGTTCGCGCTGTCCGCAATCACGAACGCTGCCTTCTACTTGATTTCCCCTTCGAACGCGGGCGGGATGATCCTTTTCTCGATCATCAACGCTGCCGTCTATGCGCCGACGATTCCGCTCTGCTGGGCCATGTTCGCGGACGTCGCGGACTACTCCGAGTGGAAGACCGGGCGGCGCGCGACCGGAATCATCTTTGCAACAATCGGATTCGCCCTCAAGGCGGGTCTCAGCCTGGGCTCAGCGTCTTTCCTCTGGCTCATGGGCATCTACGGCTACGTCCCCAACCAGCCCCAGACTGCCCAGACGCTCGATGGCATACACCTGTGCTCAACGCTCTACCTCGCGGTGCTTTTCGCCGTGTGCACGATCCTGGTGTTCATCTACAAGATCAACAGGTCCATGACGCATCAGATTGCGGACGAGCTCGCTGTGCGACGGAGCAAGTTCGCGGCCGCCTGAAAAGACCCGGGCACCAGACCCAAGTCGGCATGCACCCTATCCGGATCATCCTGCTGGTGCTTGGCGTAGCGGCGGTTACCAGGGCCGCCCCGCCGCTGCCGGCCGACGGCGGCCCGTACCGAAGCCTCTTCAGGGAGCTGCTCGGCAAGAGCGACGCTGAGACTGATGCCAAGATCTCCGCCGCGTGGAGGCAGCTTTTCTACGGTGACGACAGAACCGAGCGCCTCTACTACCCCGTCGAGGGCGGCATGGCCTACGTCCCCGATGTCGCAAACAACGATGTGCGCACCGAGGGACTCTCGTATGCGATGATGATCTGCGTGCAGCTGGACAAGAAGCGGGAATTCGACGGCATCTGGAAGTGGGCGAGGACCTATCTCTATCACGCGGAGGGGCCGTTCCGCGGCTATTTCGCTTGGCACGGCGAATTCAACGGCCGGCAGATCGATGCCGGGCCGGCTCCCGACGGCGAGGAGTGGTTCACCACCGCCTTGTTCTTCGCATCGCATAGGTGGGGCGACGGCGAGGGCATCTTCAACTACGGCGGCGAGGCACAGGCCATCCTGCGCACGATGCTGCACAAGGGCGACGACCCCGGGAGAGGCCGGGCAGCCAGCATGTTCGACGGGATGGCGAGGCAAGTCGTCTTTGTCCCCGAAGGTGAAGGCGCCCATTTCACGGATCCCTCGTACCATCTACCCTTCTTCTACGAGCTGTGGGCCTTATGGGCGGCGGCGCCTGCCGACCGCGACTTCTGCACCGCCGCCGCAAGGGCCAGCAGGGCCCTCTTCAGGCTCGCGGCCGATCCGCGCACCGGACTCATGCCAGACTACTGCAACTTTGACGGCCGGCCCCGCGTCCGCAACGGCCACGAGGACTTCCGCTACGACGCGTGGCGGACGCTCTGCTATCCGGCCTTGGACCATTCCTGGTTCAACGTCGACTCGTGGCAGGTCGAGCGCAGCAACCGGGTGCTGCGCTTTCTCGCGTCGCAGGGCCCGTCGTGCCCCGACCGTTTCAAGCTCGACGGCACGCCGGTCTCGAATAACACCAACTCGCCCGGGCTGACCGCAATGGCGGCGACGGCGGGGTTGGCTGCGGATCCCGACGTCGCAAGGCCCTTTGTCGCGCGCCTTTGGGAACTGGAGGTTCCCTCCGGACATTACCGTTACTATAACGGACTGCTCTACATGCTGGCCCTCCTTGAGACGGGCGGCCGCTTCAGGATCATTCCGCCAGCCCCTGCGCCCTGATCGCCATGCTCGCCCTCTCCTTTGCCCTCTATCGCATCGGCGGTAAGGCGCGACGCGTGCTTGCTCTATTCCCAGCCGTTCTGGAAGCGCTCGCTCCCCGCGGGAGTAAAGGCTCCGGAGCGTATTCTCGAGTACTACGAGGCCGTCCAGCTGCATTTCATGCCCAGAGCAGCAAACGGCAAGTAGGAGACTTCGCCGGTGAAACCTGCAGCGCATGTATCCCCACTTCTTTGCGCTCTTTCGGCATGCGCATCCAGAGGGACAGCGTCGGTGCGGTTCGACTGGTTTAAATGCACCGGGAGGGACGCCGTCCTTTCAACCCCGTTGGCAGCTGGCGAGAATCGGAATCCTCCGCCCGCGGGTACCGTCACCGTCCCTTGGTGAAGGCGTCAACCATTTGGCGGATGGCCCTCGTGTGGTCCGGAGTGCTCCCGCAGCACGAGCCCACAATGGCCACCCCTGCCTCGAGCACCTCAGGCACTGCCCGCGCCATGTCCTCAGGGAGCTGTTTGTAGACAGGCTTCAGGTTCTCAAGCACGGGAAGACCTGCGTTCGGCTGCACCATTACGGGCAACCTGCAGCTTGCCCGGTAAAGACGCGCCACCCTTGCGGCCGCCGGCATGTCCATGCCGGTCCCGCAATTAAGGGCAACGATGTCGGCCCGCCTTCCCTCGGCGAATTCGGCCGCCTGCTCGGGGGAGACTCCCATCATTGTCTTGAAGAACTTGCCGTCAAATGACAGGTCGTAGGCAAGCGAGGCGATGATGCATGGCGCCCCGGCCGCGCGCGCGGCGTCGATGGCGATGCCAAGCTCCTCGAGCGAGGTCTGCGTTTCAATAATGATGGCGTCCACGCCGGCCTTCACGAGCGCGGATGACTGTTCGGCAAGCGCCGCGAGCGCGGCCTCCGCGGGGAGGTCGCCGTAGGGCTCAAGCAACGCGCCAAGAGGGCCTATGTCTCCCAGAACGAAGCCCGGTCGCCCCGCGAAAGCCTCGCGAGCGATCCGCGCGCCCGCGCCATTGATTTCGTCGAGCTCGGCCTCGTGGCCGTGGCGCCTGAGCATGATGGGGCTGCCGCCGAAGGTGTTCGTGATCAGGCAGTCGGCGCCGGCCTCGGCATAGCGCCTCTGGATCGCGAGTACGCGCTCGGGATAGGTGAGGTTCCAAGCTTCGCCGCACCCACCGTGCTCGAGCCCCGCAAGCATCAGCTGAGTGCCCATGGCCCCGTCGCATACCAGGCGGCGCGAGCGCGCGACATTGTGAAGGAGTCCCTCTTTCATGTCTTGAGTGGCCGCTGTTCTCGCACTGGTCATTTCATCGAGGCCGTCAGCTCAGCGGCGACGGCTGCAGCCACCTCATCAGGTGCGCCTGCCCGCCTCGCCTCATCGCCCCACCTGAGCTGCGCCAGGTAGCCATCACCTCCCGCAAGTCCCTGCCTGAGCGCAGACGCGTCGATCTTCTCAGAAAATCGGGCGGGCAGGTTTACCTTGACCTCCTCGAACCCGTCCCACGCCTTCACCTGGGCGGGTATGTCCTGCCAATAGAGGATTTGATAGGTGGAGGTCGCGTTGGGGTCGCGCCGGACCGGGGCGGCCTGGGCAGGACGTGCGGCGGCGACGGCGACCACAGGCGGTTCGGAGCTGCCCCTTCCCATAAGGCGCTGGAACAGGTCCACGGCGCTCGACGCATCTGCCCCGTAACCGTCGGCCCCGATCTCATCGGCAAACATCTGGCTTATCGGCGCCCCGCCGATGGCCATCTTGATCTGACCCAGGCCCTTTTCCTCAAACCCGTCGATGACGACCTTCATGTACGTCATAGTCGTCGTCAGCAGGGCGCTCATCCCGATGATGTCCGGCTTGAATTCCTCGGCTGCGGCGAGGAACTTCTCGACGCTCTGGTCGACCCCGATGTCCTTCACCTCAAAGCCGGCGCCCTCGGCCATCATGCACACGAGGTTCTTGCCAATGTCGTGAAGGTCGCCGCGAACCGTTCCCATGAGGAGCCGGCCGCCCGAATCTGCGTCGGAACCGCGGGCCGTCATGAGAGGCTTTAGGACGGCCATCCCGGCCTTCATGGCGCGCGCCGCGATCAGGACCTCCGGAACGTAAAGGATATTGTGCTTAAAATCCTCGCCCACGACGCTCATCCCGGCGATCAGCCCCTGCTCCAGCACCTCCTTGAGCACCCTGCCCTCGGCGAGCGCGTCCCGGGTCATCTGTTCGACCTCCTTGGCTTTGCCCTCGTAAAGGCACTGGTTCATTAATGCGTAATCGGGCACGGCGTCGGGGTTTCCGGGTTCAGATCGAAACACGCCTAGCGTTGTATTCGTTGAGAGCGGCCTGCATGGCCAGGATGTTGGCCCGGGGCATCCCCGGGCTTGTTCCTCCGCCCACGGAGAGGATGACCCCCTCGCCGCCGCTCTTCTCCAGCACGTCCAGCGTCGCCGCGCGGACCTCCTCAGGCGTTCCGCGCACGCCCACTTCCAGGGGATTCACGTTGCCCATGAGGCACATGCGGTCGCCGACGCGCGCCTTGACCTCTGCCATGTCGGTCTGCTTCCCCCAGTTGAGGACTTGGAAACCGACGTCGGGAAGATGATCGAGGCACGCTTCCACCCCCGCGTCGTTGTGGTAGATCTTGACCCAGTCCCTGGGGAACGCGTCGCAGATGCGCTTCAGGTAGGGATGGCAGAACTCCCGATAGTGCTCCTCGTTCACGAAACCCACGATGTCGTCGAGGATGAAGATGCCCTCAACGGTCGGGCCCATGGCCTTCGCCTGGGCCTTGAGCCACTCGATTATGAGGCGCGTGCAGAGATCGAGCAGCTTGTGCGCCCACTCCGGCTTCTCGACCAGGTCGATCATGAAGTCGGTTGTGCTCCGAACGAACCCCGCGGTGCACATAGGCCCGCGAGAGGTGACCAGCGGCAGTATGTAGCCGTGGTCGAGGATCCGCTGCCTCTGCATTCGGATCCGGTGCAGGGTGAGGGCCATGAACGCGTCGTTCTCAACCTCGAACTCCGGAAACTTCTCGATGTCCTCGATGTGGAATAGCGTGTGGTACTCGCTTGGCGTGTTGTCGGACCAGAACTTGATCTTCGACCCCAGGGCGGAGGGCTCGGCAGCCATGCCGTATTCCATCCACCATGAGGGGATGAAGATGATGTCGGGATACTCCCGGTGGATCTTGAGGTGCGATTGGAACCACAGCTCCGGATCCAGGTAGAAATCCATGTGCTTGATGCCGAGGTAGCCCGGTATCCACGGGCTGTCGATGATCAGCGCCATGGGCACCTTGTCGAGTTTCTCGCGGCGGGCCGCCTTCTTGAAGATCTCCCATTGCTCGGGTCTCATGCGCTGGGGTCGTCTTGGATTGTTGGGGATTGCGGGCGCATTGGGGTGCCTTTCATGTCATGGGTCGATCCGGATCTCGCCATCGGCGATCTCAAGCCCGACGCCCGCGGCCTTCGCCGCCTCGCGCAGAGCCGCCTCCAGCATGACGACGGGATCCGAACTGACGTCAATCCGGCGCATGAGTCCATCGCCCTTCTTTGCGCCGACGCGGAGCGTGATGCGCAGGCCCTTCCGTTTGCACGAGACGCGCGTGGCGTCGGGAAGGCCCGTGTTCATGGGAGCGATGAAAGCGTCGACATAGTGCACGCCGATTCCCGACTTGTCACGAAAGCCGTGCGGCAGCTTCTCCTGTGCCGCGGCGTTGATGTCGCAGAGCTTGATCATGGCGCTAGGCAGGAAGGCCCGCGTTCGCGAGCGCGTAGTGGATTGCCTCAAGCGCTAGGACCCATTTGTGCGCACGGCTGGCCTCGTCACAGTGGCAGCCGGTGGCCGACGTCGCGGGCGACCAGGCAAGGGCCTCGTCAAGCGTGCCGCCCAAGGGAGGCGTGCCGGCTTCGATTGCCGCCATGAGCGTCGCCGCGTCGCTGAGGTAGGCGCACATGAACGTGTGGCCCGTGTCGCCAGGTGCCGGGCGGCACCGGGCGCCGAGTAGGGTAAAGCCTCCGTCTCGGGGCCCCAACTCGAGCACGTAGTCAAACGAAAGCGGGCAGCCAAGGTTGGAGCACGTCGTCCCGTCAAAGTGAAAGCTGGCCGTCACCAAGCCGTCCTCGGCGCGAGACAGCCGCACGCGCTCCCGGGCCCACTTCTGGAGCGCCTTGGGCTTGACCGTGTAGCGGACGCCCCGGGAACGGGGCGGATGCGCCGCCGAGGTGAACGGGGGCTGCGCGTCCCCGCTAGCCCTGGAATCGCGCGCCGGCACGTGATGATAGGGGGCGCGGCGGTATTGGCACGGGGAGAACGAGCAGGTCTGGCACGGGGAAAGGGCGCCCGACCTGACGACTCGCGCGTCGCCGGCCACAAGACCGGCCACTGCGAGCATCGATTTCTTGGGGCGGAGCATCCCGCTGCGCAAGATCTCAAGGGGCCCCGGGAGGGGCTGCGAGATGCCGTTCGTCAGCAGGTTGAAGAGCTTCTCCTGGTCCGTGATGTCCCATCCGGTGTAGCCGGGGCTGTAGTGAGGCAGCGCCATGAGGTTGTCGCGCTCCGCCTGCTCGCAGATGCGCCCGTTTGCCAGGGATACGAGGTGCTCCACGACTGCGGAGCCAAAGACCTCGAGGAAGAAATACTCGTCCGGCTTGGAGTCGTTCCAGAGCTTGCTGGCGCGTTCTTCACAGCCGGTGCCTGCGCTTACGGCTATGAGCACGGCGCGGCTTGCGCCCGCATCGGCAAGAAACTCCCGCAGGCGCCTGGAACTGAATTCCGCGCCGTCGACGAGCAGCGACCCGCCCGAGTGGCCCACGTCGACAAGGCGCGTGTAGATCCACGGCCGCCCATGCTCCGCGTACTGCCGACGCGCCCAGCGCGCGAGCTCAAGGGCGCGCTCGCCCGGGACATGGCCCCTGGGGTAGCCGAGCAACCGCAGGAACTCGGCCTCCGGCACGTCGACCACCGGGCTTGCATCCAGTGCCTCGCGAGCGGCGAGGGGTGCATTGCGCGCCGTGTTCATGGTCCGACAGCCTTCACGGGGCCGCCGAGGGAGCCAAACTGGCAGCCCTCGACGAAGTAATCGAAGAACCCCGGGTGGGTCTCCAGTCGGCAGTGGACCGCGGACTTTACCAGACGCTCGAGCTCCGCCCGCTTCGACAGCGACAGGAGCGCGATGCAGGCGCCCTCCACCGACGCGTTTCCGATCTGGAGGATCCGGGACGCCGGGATGTCGGGGATCAGGCCGATCCGCTTCGACGACTCGATGTTGAGGTTCCGGCCAAACCCGCCCGCAAGGTAGAAGACCTCGATCTCGGAGAACCCGATCCCGTATTCTCGTGCGGCTATCTGCAGCCCGGCGACGTTTGCGCCCTTGGCCTGGGCAAGCGCATTGACATCACCCTCGCCAAATGTGATGGGCGGGTCCCCCCTGGGTTCGATGACAAACGAGGTCGGCCCGTCCTCGAAGCGCCCGAGCGCATTCATGCGGCCCGTCCTCAAGAGCTCGCTCAGGAGGTCCACGAGGCCCGAGCCGCAAATGCCCTCCGCGGACATTCCTCCTATCACGGTCGTCTTGAACGCACCGTCATCCGTGATCACGACCTTCTCGATGGCACCTGGAAGTCCAGGCATTCCGAACGCGACCTGTCCGCCCTCGAATGCGGGGCCAGCGGGGCAGGAGGCGGCAAGCACCTTGTGCCGGTTGCCGATAATCAGCTCCGTGTTCGTCCCGATGTCCATGACTGCCACCAGCCGATCCTCGTTAGCGATATCAACGGCGAGCATGCAGGCCGCGGCGTCAGCCCCGACGTGTCCGCTGACAATGGGCATCCCGTAGACGCGCGCCTTGGGATGGATAGGCAGCCCGAGGCGACTCGCCCGTTCGCTGAGGCTGGTAGTCGTGCGGACACCCGATGCGACCTCGATCTCCGTAATCGATCGGTACGGGCTCTGGCCAATCGTGTACACCGAGAGGCGGAAGAACATGTCGCGCATTGTGGAGTTGCCCGCGACGACCATCTCGAAGATCGAGCGGGGGTCGACCGGGAACTCCTCGATCGCCCGGCGGAGATATCCGACAAGCGTTCGCTGCAGGGTCTTTGTGCGATCCTCCGTGTCGTACTGGATCCGGGCCATGACGTCCGACCCTCCGAATCGCTGGGGGTTCTCGAAGGCCGAGTCTGCAACAACCTCCCCGGATTCGAGGTCCATGAGCCTCAGGACGACGGTCGTGGTTCCAAGGTCGACCGCGAGCCCGTGAAGGGGGCCGCCACCGCGGTCGATCTCGGCGCCGTCGAGCAGGATTCGGTCGCCGTCGCGGGTCACCGCAGGTTCCAGCTTCCATTTTGGGCCCCTGACCGGCAGCTGGTAGGCCTGTTTCTCGACGCGCATTTCCCCGCGGCGCATCGTGTGGCAGCGCACCTCGCCTTTCTCGCGCGCGATCCGGGCGCAGCACGAGAGCCGGAAGGGAGCCTTCAAGTGCGCCTCGGCCGGGTCCGGCCTCGTGAGGCACTCCATGCCCTCTGCCACCTCCACCACGCATTCCTTGCACTTTCCCTGCCTGTTGCACGAGGTGGGCACCCGTATCCCCAGGGATTCCGCGCCCGCGAACAGCGAGGTCCCCGCCCCGATATCGAGGGTGAGATGGTTGAAGTGAAGCTTGACGCTCATGCGATCCCGAGCGCCTTCATCGCGGCCTTCATGTAACCCATGGCATAGGCCATCCCGGAATGCCAGGGCGCGGCCGACGCCATCTGCGGGGTGTGGTCGGGAATCAGCATCCCGTCGAACCCGTTCTTCTTCAGGATCCTGAGCACGCGAAGCATGTTGACGTCGCCGTCGTCGATGAAGGTCTCCCTGTAGGCGGGCACCTTGCCTACGATGTTTCGGAGGTGCACGTAGCCGATCCGGCGCTGCAGGCTGTAGCGGTCCACCTCCTCATAGACGTCGCCCTCAGTCATCTCGGCCAGCGTCCCGACGCAGAATTCGAGCGTGTTGGACGGGCTTGGGCTGATGTCCAGTAGCCTTTGGAACATGCGCGGTTGGTAGACGAGGCGCGGCTGGCCGCGGACGAATGGCAATGGGGGGTCGTCCGGATGGGCCGCGAGCTTTACGCCCGCCTCCTCCGCAACCGGCAGGACCTCGGCCAGAAACGCCCCCAGACGGCGCCAGAGCTCGTCGTGCGTGATCGGCGGGAGCGTGCCGGATTGCGCATGCTGATCGTAGACCATGTTCCACACCATGCCGTTGGGCATCGGCAGGTCAAAGGGGCCCTCCATCCCCACGGACGCCGCCCCCCCCCTCGCATAGTTGCCCTTCGTTCGTCCCGCCACTCCCGCGATGCTGAAATTGTATCCCATGATCGGGATTCCCGCCTGCCCCACCCGCCGAATGATCGTCTTCACGTTCTCAAGCTGGATCCCCCTCTTGGGGCCGTCCAGGAGCACGTCGTACCAGTGGGCGGGGTCGAAGTTCTCGACCGCTTCGAGCTTCAGGCCCTCCGCCTCAATTTCGCGGCGCAGCGCGACCAAGTCGTCGAGGGCCCATAGCTTATCGGGGTCCCCTGCCAGTCCCCACCCCATGTCGGTTCCTGTTGGCTGATCGTCGCTGCCCCTGGCGCCCCCGCCCCGAAAATAGTCGACAAGATGGACGACGACGCAGGAAGCCCCCACCTGGCGTGCGAACTGGAAATTCTCGCGCGTAAGCATGTGCTTGTAGAGGCCGATTCCGAGTTTCATGGTGGGGGCAAGGCCGCGTATCTGGCAGCGCGCCACATTGTGGGCAAGGTTGAGCCTTGTCGGTAGGGCCGGCGCTGTAACATTAGACTGCTCGAAAGAAACGAGATGAAGACCACACCCCAGACAGTCAGCAGAATGATCCAGAACCCAAGCCCCTTCCCTAGTTTCGACTGGCGCCTGGTCGCCTGTATCCTCGCAATGGCATGCGGAACCCATGCCCAGACCGCAGACAAGGACGCGCCCTTACGCGTCAGCGGAAATCAGCGTTACCTGGTCGACCGCCACGATGTCCCGTTCCTGCTTCAGGGCGATGCGGCCTGGTCGCTGATTGCAAACGTCACCAACGAGGAGGCGTCCGCATACCTAAAGAACCGCCAGGCAAAGGGCTTCAATGCGGTCCTGGTCAATCTTATCGAGCACAAGTTCGCCAAGAACGCACCCCGGAACATCTATGGCGAGGCGCCGTTCTCCGGCCAATCTGACTTCGCGGCACCAAACGAGAGATATTTTGGGCACGCCGACTGGGTCATTCGCAAGGCGGCCGAAAACGGCCTGGTGGTGCTTCTTGCGCCTGTCTACCTCGGCTACCCGGGCCTCGACGAGGGGTTTTATGACGAGGTTCTGGCCAATGGCCCGGAGAAGTGCCTGGCCTACGGGCGCTACCTTGGCGAGAGATACCGGGGCTTCGATAACATCATCTGGGTGATGGGCGGCGACCGCGACCCCGGCCCGGCAAGGGAGAACGTCGACATGATTGCCTATGGGATCCGGGAGTCCGACCGGCGCCACCTGATGACCGCGCACTGCCACAGCGATTCCTCCCCAGCGGAGCAGTACCCTGGATCATGGCTCCAGATCTCCACTTCCTACGCCTACGAGATTGTGCACCTTCGCCTCACCTGGGACTACGAGCGCAAGCCGGTGATGCCCCTGTTTCTCATAGAATCCATCTATGAGGGGGAGCACAACTCGTCGGAACTGCAGGTGCGCCGCCAGGCCTACTGGTCGGTGCTCTGCGGCGAGTTTGGCCACGTGATGGGAAATTACCCGATCTGGTCCTTCGGTCCCGGATGGCAGGCAGCGATGGAATCGCCGGGTTCGACCGCGCTCATGTGCTGGGGCCGGCTTTTCCGCTCGCGGCCCTGGTATGACCTGGTGCCCGACCAGGACCACAAGGTGGTGACCGCGGGCCTCGGGGAATTCTGGGGGCTGGATTACGTGACTGCGGCCGTCACGGGGGACGGCGGCACGATGATGGCCTACTTGCCCAGCGCCCGCACCATCACGGTGGACCTTTCAAAGCTGGCGAAGGGACGGGCCAGGGCCTGGTGGTACAACCCGCGCACGGGCGGCGCAACGGAGGCGGGCGCCTTCGCCACCGAGGGCGCCATGCAGTTCACACCGCCGTCCGATGGTGACTGGGTGATCGTGCTGGATGACGCTTCGAAGCACATTCCGGCGCCCGGTTCGTAGAGCACCCTGCCAAAGCATCGACAACAGGCGCGCAGCTTTCGGCCTGCTTCTTGCCGAAGACTCGTCCAGTTTCTATCGCCATGAAGTCCCATCGAAAGGAACTCTGGTTCGAGGTGCCGCGCCGGCGCCAGCTTATCAATATCACCCCCGAGGTCGAGGCCGCCCTCGCGGAAAGCCAGATCAGGGAAGGAATCTGCCTCGTGAACGCGATGCACATCTCCGCGTCAGTCTTCATCAACGACGACGAGTCGGGTCTGCACGCGGATATTGAGAGGTGGCTCGAGAAGCTCGCGCCGGAAAAGCCGCACGATCAGTACGCGCACAACCGGGGAGAGGACAACGCGGATGCCCATCTCAAGCGCACCATCATGGGCCGGGAGGTGGTCGTCGCCGTTTCCGGCGGAAGGCTCGATTTCGGCCCGTGGGAGCAGATCTTCTACGGGGAATTTGACGGAAAGCGCCGGAAACGAGTGCTGGTCAAGATAATCGGCGAGTGATCTGCGCCCGCGCGACCCCCGGCGGGGTCCGCGAGCCGTCTGGGCCGCCAAAGCCGCTCAGGGATACAACCACTGCTCGCGCCACCCACCGCCTTCCAGCACGCAGATGATCCTTTCATGGCGGCGGAACGGCTTCTGACGCCAGAACTCGATGCGGTCCGGCACGACTCGATAGCCGGACCAGAATGGGGGCCGCGGCACGGCCCCGACGTGAAAGCGTATCGCATACGCGGCGCACGCCTGCTCGAGGTCGAAATACCCGTGCATCGGGTGCGACTGCTTCGAGGCCCATGCGCCGAGCTGGCTGAGCCGCGGCCGCGTCGCAAAGTAGGCGTCGGCCTCGGCGTCTGAAACGGGCTCCGTCCGCCCGCGCACGCGCACCTGCCGGCCGATCCTGTTCCAGTAGAAGCACAGCTCGGCCTTGGGATTGCAGGCGAGGTTCTCGGCCTTGGGGCTGGTCAGGTTCGTGTAGAACACGAAGCCCCTCAGGTCGACGTGTTTGAGCAGCACCATCCGCACCGCGGGGTTGCCCTTGGTGTCGCTCGTGGCGAGCGCCATGGCGGTCGGCTCGGGCTCGCCGCTTTGGGTGGCTTCCTCGAGCCAGAGGTTAAACTGGGCAATGGGGTCTGTCATTTGGTGGCGTGGTAGCGGACGGCATCCGGCAATTGCAGGGCCGATCTTTGCCCGGGCCAGGACGCGGACACCAGCCCGGTTTCAATCCGCGTATATGAGCCGGAGCCGCAGCAAGGGAGCCTGGGAAGAGTCCGGCGCACCTCAGTCGCCAAGGCACGTGCTCACCGAGCGAGCCGACTGGATCCAAGGATGGTCCGGCGGCACGAGCTTCAGCTTCCCCGCCACCGACGCCAGCGGGACCGGCTGGACGCTGTTGCCGCGGGCAGCCACCATGATTCCTTCCGCGCCGTTGGCTATAAGGTCGACGGAGGCGGTTCCTAAACTCGTTGCCAGAAGCCGGTCGGCAAACGACGGCGTGCCGCCGCGTTGCACGTATCCCAGTATTGTCACGCGGGCCTCGAGGCCGGTCAGCCCCTCAAGCTGCTTGGCGAGGCGCAGTGTGTTGCCGGCGTGCTCCGCCTCCAGTTCCGCAAGCCTCAACTTGGCGTATTCCTTCTCCTCCAAAGTGCGCGCCGCGGCCCTGCGGCGCTCCGCCGCAACAAAGGAGGCGGCGTCCTCGAGGGATTTCGCGCCCTCGGCCACCGCCACGATGCTGAAGTTGGTGCCGACCTTCGACCGCTTTCGGATCGCGGCCGCGATCTTCTCAAGATCGTAGGGTATCTCCGGAAAAAGGATGACGTCCGCGCCTCCCGCGAGTCCCGCGCCGAGCGTAAGCCACCCCGCCCTGTGCCCCATGATCTCGGCAATGATGATGCGGTGATGGCTGTGCGCCGTGCTGTGAAGGCGGTCGATGGCCTCCGTAGCAATACCAAGGGCCGTGTTGTAGCCGATTGTGGCGTCCGTCAGCGCGACATCGTTGTCGATCGTCTTTGGCAGGGTTACGATCCTCAGCCCCAGTTCCGCCAGGCGCATCGAATTCTTGTGGGTGCCCCCGCCGCCTATGCAGACCAAGGCGTCGAGCTTGTGCGCCCTGTAGTTGCGCACGATCGCCTTCGTCATGTCGCGTTCCTTGCCGTCGATCATCATCCGGTGCGGCTTGTCCCGGCCCGTGCCCAAAACCGTTCCGCCAACCGTCAGGATTCCGCTGAGGTTGTCCTTGCCCAGGCGCTCAAACGTGTCCTGGGCGAGTCCGAGGAAGCCGTCGCGAAACCCGAGGATTTCCCAGCCATATTTGCCTATCGCGGCCTTGCCGACTGCGCGGATCGCGGCGTTTAGGCCTGGGCTGTCGCCGCCGGCGGTTAGAATGCCGATGCGTTTGATTTGTTTCTTCACGGGCGCGGAGGGGTAGTTGCCGGAGTCTAGGGACCGAATGCTTCATGATCAACAACCGAGCGCCGGAATAGTCACGGACTCCTGAAGGCGCGCGCCTCCATCCATACCCCTTTGTTACGACTGCTGAGGGTCTCCAATTCCTTTACTTCGAACGGCGGCAGATCGAAAATATCCGCCGTGACCAATCCCCTCATGCTTGGCTTGAGGCGCCTTGTTGTCGCTGCGCTCTCGATCCCGGCGGTGGGCGACGGAGCGTCGGACGGCTCCGTCCCGGAAAAGGGCATCCATGTGCGCAAACTTCCAAACGGCACCGAGGTGTTTACCGGAACGCAGACGGTGCAGGTGCATTTCGAGTCGGAGGGCACCGTGCGCGTGACAAAGTACACTGCCGGTCGAGTGCCCTCAGGGAAAAGTCTGATCGTCCTTCCACACCAGGCGCCGCGGGTCGAGGTGGCGCAATCGGATCAGCCTGACACGGTTACCCTGCGCTCGACGCGGCTGAGCGTGGTGATTTCAAAGGCGACCGGCGCCATGGCTTACTTTGACGTGTCGGGAAACGCCCTGCTCGGCGAGGACGGCCCCGCGTCCATCACTCCGGCCACTATAGCCGGTGAGAAGGAGGCGTATGCCGTCGAGACCCGTTTCAAGCTGAGCGCCAGCGAGGGCATCTACGGGCTCGGGGAGCACCAGTCCGGCCTGATGAATTATCGCGGCCACTCGGTGAAGCTCGTCCAGGCCAACACGCAGTCCGCAAACCCGTTTCTTGTCTCGACCCTCGGGTACGGAATCCTCTGGGACAACTACTCCAAGACCCTATTCGCCGACACCGGGCGCTTCTGTTCCCTCTGGTCGGAGGTCGCCGACGGCATCGACTACTATTTCATTTTTGGGGGAAACATTGACGGCGCAATTGCGGGCTACCGCGAGCTCACGGGAGCCGCGCCGCTCTACGGCAGGTGGGCCTATGGATACTGGCAAAGCAAGGAGCACTACCAGAACAGGGACGAGGTGCTCGGCGTGGCGGCGCAGTACCGGGCGCGGGGTATCCCCATCGATGGAATCGTGCAGGACTGGGACTACTGGGACGGTCGTGGCAACTGGAACCAGCTCTTTTTCGACGACAAGCTCTTCCCCCGCCCGCAAGAGATGATCGACACGCTTCACCGCGAGAACTTCCATTTCATGATATCCATCTGGTGCGGTTTCGGGCCGACGACGCCGGTCTACCGCGATATGGACGAAAGGGGCCTGCTTTACCCGACGGTCGGCTGGGCGGGGTTCAGGTTCATGGATCCCTACAATCCAGCGGCGACCGACCTCTATTGGAAGCACGTGAGGGAGGGGCTATTCAGGCACGGTGTGGACGGATGGTGGATGGACTCCACCGAGCCCGACATCGTCAACGCGGGGACAAAGGAGTCTCAGGAGTACGAGATGAAGCGCATGGGATCGAACCACCTCGGAACCTTCGCGAGGTACCTCAACACCTATCCTCTGCTGGCCACCGAGGCGGTCTACAAGAACCAGCGCGCCGAAACGGACAGAAAGCGCGTCT
>Ga0265338_10000133_pt1 | contig 136570 bp, 124 predicted proteins | sample 42126metaG_FD_193579 | JGI IMG/M metagenome (GOLD analysis project Ga0265338, IMG submission 193579) | Rhizosphere microbial communities from Carex aquatilis grown in University of Washington, Seatle, WA, United States - 4-21-26 metaG | ecosystem: Host-associated > Plants > Roots >...
TTCGCCTGTTGACGTTGGGCTATGATGCCGCGGTCGAAGCCATACGTAACGCCGCGCCCGGTCGTGTCGACGTCGTCATTGCGGCGGGTTCGAACGGCGCCTATCTACGCAGCATAATAGATGTCCCTGTGGTGCTCGTCAGTGTGACCGGTTTCGACGTGATGAATGCTTTGGCTCGGGCACGTCGGGCCTCGTCTTCGATTGCATTGGTCACCTATGGCGAGGCGCCCGTTGAGCTCGAACGGTTCACCGCCGCGTTCGGGATCAAGCTCGCGCATCGGGTTTATCGCGACGCACAGGATGCGCAAGATTGCGTTCTCGATCTTAAGCAGAGCGGCGTCGGCGCTATTGCGGGTCCAGGTCTGGTTACGGATCTCGCTGAGCGCGAAGGCTTGCGTGGCGTGTTTTTGTATTCGCAGGCGTCAGTGAGTGCGGCCTTCGACACCGCGTTGGAAGTGGCGCGCGGCGGCCGCGTCGAGGCGCTCAAGCGGGCCCGTCTGGACGCTATTTTCAGGCATCTGCGCGATGGCGTCGTGGTGACTGATGCGACCGGTTTGGTGGAATCGCTTAATCCACGCATGGCCGAGATCTGCGAAGTCGACGCGTTAGGTGCGCTCGGCAAGCGCCTGCACGACCTGATTCCAAACTTACCCCTAAACTTGCTCAGCGCGGCCCATGACGAAGCCGAGTTGGTGCTAAGCATCGGCCGAAAAAGCTACGTATTTCAACGCATCGCGTTACACGAGCACGGCGTTCCGACCGGCTGGCTGCTTACCGCGCAAGAGTCGCAGACACTTCAGCGCATTGACCGGTCACTTCGCTCCAAGCACCGGCCGAACCATCTGATCGCCCGTTACCGGCTCGACGATTTACTAGGCGCCGCCGAGCCGATGCGGCGCTTGCGTGAGGTCGCTGCGCGTTATGCGTGTTCGGACGCCACGGTTTTGATCAGCGGCGAGAGTGGCACCGGAAAGGAGTTGGTCGCACAGGGGATGCACAATCAAAGCGCGCGCCACGGCTTCGCGTTTGTCGCTGTCAATTGCGGCGCATTTCCGGAGACCTTGCTGGAAAGCGAGCTCTTCGGCTACGAAGAAGGGGCATTCACTGGGGCGCGCCGCGGCGGCAAACCGGGGTTGATCGAATCCGCACATGGAGGCACGCTCTTTCTCGACGAGATAGGCGAGATGCCGCTACTGCTTCAGACTCGACTACTCAGGGTGCTCCAGGAGCGCGAGGTGGTCAGGTTGGGCGCTAACCAGCCTACCCCGGTCGACGTCAGGGTCATGGCTGCGACGCACCGTGATCTGGATAAATTGATCGAGCAGGGCAGCTTGCGGGAAGATCTCTACTATCGCCTGAACATTTTGCGCATTTCGGTGCCGCCATTGCGTGAGCGCTTATCGGACTTGCCGGAGCTGCTTACCGGCTTTCTGCAGCGGGCTATCGTGCGGGTGGGCGCAGAGCTCGCCGCCGCTCCGATCGCCGAGGCTATCCTGCCGTACTGCAGCCGTTACCATTGGCCCGGCAACGTGCGCGAGCTGGAAAATATCGTTGAACGCGTGGTCATTTTCTATAGTGCAGCGGCGGCTTCGGAACGTGCCTCACCGCAGCATGCACTAAGGGAGATTGCTCCGGAGTTATTTAATCATGCTCGCACTGCGACCGTGACGAAATCGCTAAAGGCCAGTGGGCGCGGGCGGGAGCGCACGATGATACGGGCAATGCTGGTGGAGTGTAACGGTGATCAGTTCGAGGTATGTCGCAAACTCGGTATTAGCCGTTCGACCTTGTGGCGGCGGTTACGCGAAGAGGATTGAATCGCAGGCGTGCAACGAACAGGGGCTCGCGTGATTACAGCAATTCCATGACGTTGACGTTGGCGCTCTTGAAGAAACGTCCGAGCTCTCGTGCCAGTTCATTGAGCGCACTCATTTCATGCGGCAGGATCTTGCGCACCACAGCGACATCGTCCCAATCGCCATAAAGGAGTGCCACGGCACCGGTATCCGTTTTAACGGGCAGTAGCACGAAGGCTTGCGCATCCGGCAATGCGCGTCTGAACCAAGCGGGGATATGCGACTGGAATTTCGGGTCGTGAGCGCTCTCGATGAAAATTCCCACTGTGTTGGCGATCGCCAAGTGGAAAACATCGGGCGCAAAGGCTTCTTCAAAATGTAATTGCGGCAGTAGCGGACCCATATTCGGTCCGAAACCCATGCGCGCAGCGAAGGTGCCATTGCGGGGATCGCGCACGAACACGATGGTCCGGGAGAAGTGCAGGCTTGCCAGTACAGTCTCCGATGCCATGGTCAAAACCTGTGCGAGCAGGTTTTCCGACGGCAAAGAACGTAGGTCGCCCAACCCGTCGCGAATGTGCCGTTCCGCGTCCTGGATTTTGACTTCAGCAGCTTGTGCCCGCAAGCCGTCGATTTCCTTCATGTAGTGCTTGCTGATGTTTTCCTCGGCGAGACTGTCGGCGATTCCCAACAGCATTTCCGGGTCGACATTGAGCACGTCGCTGTACTTTAGCGCCGCCTGCTGAATCTGCTGCTCTTGGGCTTGCGGATCGTCGCCGGCCACCGTCATCAAGGTCGACACTTCGGTGGAAAAGCTCGTGACGGCGCGTAGCCAGCGAACTTCATCCGATATCGCGTCGTCGTCTTCCAACGGATCGAACGGTTGCATACCGGCGCGAATGACTTCGGGCAGGCCCCAGCGTTTGGCCGCAGCCTGTCCGAGTTCTTCGAACGACACGCCTAAAATTTCCGGACACATTTCGTCTGCGCTGCATGCTTCCAGCTCCGCGCGCTCGTGCACTTGCTGCCATTCGTTTTCGAGGTAGAACAGGCACAGCAATTTGCCCAACTGGCTCATCAGGGTGCAGACAACCGCTTGTTCGCCCTTACGGACATCGCCGGCTTCAGTGAGTTTGCGGGCGATACAGCCTGCCAACATGGACCGATTCAGTTCCAGCTTGGCGTCGATTTGCTGAACTTCCGAGCGTGCCTGGTGAAAGTGGTCCACGAGCTTGAGGCCCAGCACCAAGTGGCCGACCGCCTCCATCCCCAGCACCATGAGCGCCCGCGAGACGGTCGTGATATTGCCGCCAAACGCCATATACATTGCCGAATTGGCCAAGCGTATGACTTTTTGGGTCAGTGTGAAATCGGACAGGACAACTTGGACCAGCGCCGTGAAATCGTAGTCATCACTCTTCATCGCGGAAATCGTGGTCCGCAATGCGTTGGACAACATCGGAAACTCTCCGCGCTCGCTCATGCGGGCCCAGAGTTTCTCGATCAATGCGTCCTTGGTTTTAGATTCCGACATTTAGTAAGCGTAAAAAAGCACGGACAGGGTTAACTTGCTTGGATGCATAGTTCCCCTCGCTCGAACTTGCGAGCCAATTCGTCAATCGGGAGCGCCTTGCAGACGATCCAGCCCTGGATCAAAGTACATCCGCTAGCCAGCAGCATGCGACGTTGGTCTTCTGTCTCGACACCTTCCGCGACCAGTTCGAGACCCAATGAATTTGCCAGCCCTACCACTGCTGCGACGATCGCTTGATCGTTGCGCGAGGTCGGCAGGTTGATGATAAAGCTCCGATCGATCTTGAGCGTGGCCAGCGGGAAGCTTTGCAGATAAGCCAAGCTAGAGTATCCCGTGCCAAAATCATCGACGGCGAATCGTACGCCCAATGCAGCCAAATCCTCAAGCAGCGATTTTGCATAAGCCGGATCGTGCATCAGAACCGACTCGGTGATTTCAAGCACGATCCGTTTGGGATCGACGCCCGTGAGTTTGAATGCTTCCCGCACCGCGCCCGGAAAACGCTTGTCGCGAAACTGCTGCGCCGAGACGTTTACGGTCGCGTACTTCAGGTGTATGCCTTGTTGGTCCCACTGCATCAATTGCATGCAGGTGTTTTTAAGCGCCCAGTCACCCAGGAAATTAATCAAGCCCGCCGATTCGGCTAGCGGGATGAATACGGTCGGTGGAACCGATCCGTGAATCGGGTGCTGCCAGCGCATCAGCGCCTCGACACCCACGACGGCGTCGGTACGCGCATCGGTGATCGGTTGGTAGTGCAGCGAAAATTCGCCGTTGCGCACTCCGCTATATAGGTCGGATTCCAGCTTCAGGGTTTCCGCACCGGTTGCAGTACCGCGGTATTCGTAAAACGAAATCCGGTCGCCGCCATTTTGTTTGGCGCGTACTACAGCCTGATCGGCTTGCCGCAACAGATCGTCAGTGTTGTTTTTTTGATCAGGGAAAATCACCACGCCGATACTGACCGAGATATGCAGCGTCTGCCCTTCGTGGGAATACGGTTGCAAAATACTGTCTGCTACCCGTCGCGCCGCATCTTGCACGAACTCGCGACTCGGCGTATCGGTCAGCAAGATCAGGAATGCGTCGCTATCGCAGCGTGCGACGAACTCGCCCTTATTGACGGCATGCTGCAGACGGCGCCCGGTTTCTTGAAGAATCTGGTCACCGACGTCGTAGCCGAAGGCCTGGTTGACGCGATGGTAATCATCGATATCGACCATCATCAGAGCGACCTTCGTGCCTTTGGACAGGGCCGTCTGTTTAACCTTCTCAATCTGCTCGCGCGCGGAGGCAAGGTTGTCCAGCCCAGTCAGCGAGTCGTGGTACATCTCATGGACGAGTTTTTGCTGCTGCTCGATCCAGAACGAAACGTCGAACGCGATCACCGCGAATTCACCGACGTGGCTCGGGTCCGGGACTATGCGTAACTCGACCAAACGCGGATAAGTCAGCGATTTGACCAAGTGCAGCGTGCATTTATGCATCGCCCCGGTCTGCAGGACCTGTTCGAAGCAGTGGTTGAGCTCGATCACTTCCTGACCGGTCACCAGATCTGCTAGCGCGATGGTTTCCAGATATTCGCGGTGGTAACCAATAAAACTTAGTGCTTGTTCCGAGACATAGGTGAAGCGGCCCTGTACGTTGACGCGCGCGACGAAATCCAGCGCCTTTTCAAAAGCGAAGAAGTCTGCAGGGGTCTCGGCTGGTTTTATCGACTGCACGGATGTCGCGGGAACGGGATCGCCACCCGCTAAATCGCGAGTAAGCGCCCGGAAAGTATCGAGGGCTGCACGTAGAGGTGCCTCTTTTGACCGCTGAAACCAGTTAGCTTCCATGCTTTCCAGATAGGGTTCCTTGCACCCGGTGGCTCGTTAAAACCGTGATGTAGCGAATTCAGCGGTGCGGTCGCCAACTGTATAACGGCTATTTACTGCCGATCTTTACCACAGCCGGACCACGCTTTAATACGCCTTAATAATGAGACTACAGGTGAACCGTCGTATGCTCAAGAGGCAATTTCACTTATCGCTTCAAGACTTGACAGCAATCGATTGATCATTAACGGTTTTATCGGTGTTGTCAGAGCTTTTTTGTCGGTCGCCGGGGGGCTAGAATTTTTAATGGAAAACATAGTAGCAGGCTTATTATTTCCTCGCAGTCGGTGAGCATCGGGTCCGGAAAGACCCGTTTGGTGGCATTCGACACAAGTCGGGAACCGGGCTGAGGTAAACACCGTGTTTAGCGTGGTCTGCAATTTGGCTATGATCGATTCAGGGCGTCCACGCACGTGAGCGGTGCGCTTGCACCACGGAAAACCATCTCGATGAGTATTAAAAGGCGATAAGGCCGTTTTAAAGATGCGGCGAGCTTGCATGGTCCTTGCTTAAGAGTATTGCGCGAGCACCCGGGCAACCAAGGCTCGCTCCAAAACAAGAGGCTGTACCGCTATGAATTCTCTCATGATGCACACCTCCGAGCACGGCTCGGCCCCCGCTTCGCGGGCTTCTGTAAAACCTAGCCGTAACGGCGAAGCGCGCAGTATCGTATATGGCGACCTCACCCTATTCAGCGCATTCCAACCGATCTTCAGCTTGTCCCACATGCGCGCGGCAGGTTATGAGGCGGTGCTGCGAGCGCATGATGTGCTCGACCGTTCGGTCTCGCCGCTCGATGTTTGCGGCCGCGCAGCACGATTAGGCGACCTGTTGGCGCTGGACCGCTTGGCGCAGGGCCTGCACCTCGAAAACTTTTGTCACATGCAGTGCGATCGGGAGTGGCTGTTTATCCACGTTCATTCGACCGCGCTCACAGACCAATGGCAAAGCGCCGCGTTGCTTTCGGAAATGCGACGCGCTGGACTTGCGCCACAGCGCGTAGTCTTGCAGGTCTTGGAGCAGCGCGACGCGGACCTGAAGAAAATGGCCGAGGGCATACGCTTTTTCCGCCAAAGCGGTTTCCTGGTGGCGCTCGACGATTTCGGCGCGGGGCATTCCAACATCGATCGGATCTGGCAATTGGACCCGGATATCGTAAAACTGGATCGCAATATGGTGTTCCAGGCGAGCCAACGGCCGTCGATCGCCCGTATTTTGCCTGGCCTGGTGTCGTTGTTGCACGAAGCAGGCAAGTTGGTCCTGATCAAAGGGATCGAAAGTGAGCAAGAAGCGCTGATTGCGATGGAATGCAATGCCGACTTCGTACAGGGGACTTATTTCTCGCGTCCGATCGCCGCGGCCGTCGACGCGCGTGAGGCGCGGCAGATAATGAATGAGCTATTGTCCATTTATCGTACGCGTACGGAAGCCCGCGAGTATGCGGATGCGACGCGGCTCGCCCCCTATATCAGGGCGTTCGAGCGCGTGGCCGAGCGCGTTTGTGCAGGCGAACCGCTCGATGACGTGTGCTGGAATTTTCTTTCGCTTGACGACGCCGCGCGCTGTTTCCTGTTAGATGAAAACGGCATTCAGATCGGACGGAACGTCGTTTCGCTGGCGCTGGACGCATCTCCTCGCCGCACACGTTTTCTTCCGATGGCGGACGCGGAAGGGGCCAACTGGCTACGTCGACCTTATTTTCGCAACGCGATCAATGCGCCCGATCAGGTGCAGGTCACGCGTCCGTACTTGTCGATCAATGAAGCGAACGATTGCGTCACCTTGTCGGTCGCGCTGAGTGTGGATGGCCGTTCCTGTGTGCTGTGCGGGGACATAGACTGGGATTCTCGAGCAGAGGTACGCACCAGTTCGGGGGGCTGGACACCACCGGCCTGAGTTCGTTTCGCGCGATTTTAGTGCATGCACCAAAACAGCCCGATTTATCGGGCTGTTTTGCTTAGTATTGGTGCGGTCATGATTCCGTATCGGCCGCCACGCACCGAGATGTTCTCTCGCGTCCTTCCACCTACGAACATCCAGGATTTTTGTAGAGTTGGCACGCGGATTGCATAAGTGTGTGCGCAGCAGCAACATCGCTGAAAGCTTTGTAAAGCATCAAGTGGTTAAGGCGCATGGCAGCAACCCAGGAGTTTCTCTATGAAATTGATAACCGCAATCATCAAGCCATTCAAGCTCGATGAGGCGCGCGAAGCCTTATCGGCGATCGGCGTCTCGGGGATAACCGTGACGGAGGTGAAGGGGTTTGGTCGCCAGAAGGGCCACACGGAGTTGTACCGTGGGGCGGAGTACGTGGTGGACTTTCTGCCCAAGGTGAAGATAGAGGCGGCGGTGTCGGACGACATCGTGGACCAGGCGATCGAGGCGTTGGAGCGTTCGGCCCGCACGGGCAAGATCGGCGACGGCAAGATTTTCGTGACACCGATAGAACAAGTGATCCGCATCCGTACGGGCGAGACCGGCGCAGACGCGCTGTAAATCAAACGATAGTAGACGAGAGCAGCGGAATTTTGACTGGACTGAGGGGAACAGAGATTATGCGCAAACTTTTACTGACCGTGCTGATGGCGGGGTCATTGTTGGGAGCGGGCTTGAGTGCGGCACGCGCCGATGACGCGTCTGCCGCGTCGGCGCCGGCCGCAGCGATGGCTTCGACGCCGATGGCCGCACCCGCGGCCGCGTCCGACGCTTCGGGCGCAGCCGCAGCCGCAGCCTCGGGTGCGTCGGCGCCGGCTGCAGCGGACGCCGCACCCACCGCACCGGTGTCGGTGGACTCCTCGAAGATCAACTCGGGCGACACGGCCTGGATGCTGACTTCGACGGCGTTGGTGTTGTTCATGACGATCCCGGGCCTGGCGCTGTTCTACGGCGGCATGGTACGCAAGAAGAACGTGCTGGCCACGCTGATGCAAAGCTTTGCGATTTGCTGCGTGGTGACGATCCTGTGGGTGGTGGTGGGCTACAGCCTGGCATTCACCCCGGGCAACAGCTTCATCGGCGGCTTGTCGCGCGTGTTCCTCACGGGCATGAACTACATCAAGGGCGACAAGGCGACCACCTTGACCGTGAGCCACCTGGCCACGACGATCCCTGAGTCGGTGTACATGACGTACCAGATGACGTTTGCGATCATTACGCCGGCGTTGATCTGCGGTGCGTTTGCCGATCGGATGAAGTTCTCGGCGATGCTGATTTTCATGTCGCTGTGGACGATCATCGTGTACTCGCCGATCGCGCACATGGTGTGGGAGCCCACGGGCTGGCTGGCAACCGCTGGCATCCTGGACTTCGCAGGCGGCACGGTGGTGCACATCAACGCGGGTATTGCCGGTCTGGTGTGTGCCCTGGTGTTGGGCAAGCGCGTGGGCTACGGCAAGGAAGCGATGGCGCCGCACAACCTGGTGCTCACGCTGGTCGGTGCGGCGATGCTGTGGGTAGGCTGGTTCGGCTTTAACGCGGGTTCGGCGGTAGCCGCAGACGGGCGTGCCGGATTTGCGATGATGGCCACCCAGGTGGCGACGGCGACGGCGGCGCTGGCGTGGATGTTTGCGGAATGGCTGACCAAGGGCAAGCCGTCGGTGCTGGGGATCGCATCGGGTGCCGTGGCCGGACTGGTGGCGATTACGCCGGCGTCGGGTTACGTGGGCGTGCTGGGTTCGCTGGTGATCGGTGTGGCCGCTGGCGTGGTGTGTTTCTGGGCCGCGACGTGGCTCAAGACCAAGCTGGGCTACGACGACTCGCTGGACTGTTTCGGCGTGCACGGCATCGGCGGGATTATCGGCGCGTTGCTCACGGGGGTGTTCGCAGTCAAGGACATCGGCGGGGCGGACGGCAGCGTGATCTTGCAGGCCAAGGGCGTGTTGACCACGCTGGTCTATAGCGGCGTGCTCAGCTACGTGCTGCTGAAGATCATCGACATGGTGATCGGCATCCGCGTGACCGAGGAAGAAGAGCGCGAAGGCCTCGACATCACCTTGCACGGCGAGCATGTCGAATAAGGAACATCGTTTTACTTCGCTCTGACGAGCGAGGTAGTACGTAACGGGTTTACAGAGAGCAGCGAGATTGGCCCGCCTACCCAGGCGGGCTTTTTTTCTTTTGATTCAGGCGCTTAAGGGGGTATATAAGCAAGCCCATAAGCAAGCCCATAAGCAAGCCCATAAGCAAGCCCATAAGCAAGCGCATGAGCAGGCATAAAAGCAGGCACCCAAGCACGCATGCCGGCGATCGCCAGGCCAGATAAATGGACGTCCATGCTTGTAAAGCGGCCGGCCGCCCCAAAGTGTGGATCATAATTGCACTACAATCGGCGACTCGCCGTCCCAATTCATTGCCCCAGAGAGATTCATGGTTCCCCACTTAGTCACCGCGTTGAACGGTCCGCTGCTCGATCTGGAGCGGAAAATCCTCGACGCGACACCCGCCATAGAGCGCTGGTTCCGGCTCGAGTGGCAGGAACACACGCCGCCTTTTTATTGCTCGGTGGATCTACGCAATGCCGGGTTCAAGCTCGCGCCGGTCGATACCAACCTGTTTCCGGGAGGCTTCAACAATTTGCCGCTGGAAGTCCTGCCGCTGGCGGTTCAGGCTGCGATGGCGTCGATCGAGAAAATCTGCCCCGATGCGAAAAACCTGCTGCTGATCCCGGAGCGTCACACGCATAACGCGTTCTACCTCGAGAACCTGGCGCGTTTGGCCACGATCATGCGGCAGGCCGGTTTGAACGTGCGCTTCGGCACCTTGGATGAGGACATCGAGGAACCGCTCACACTGCAACTTGCCGGCGGCCAGACGATCGTGCTGGAACCGCTCGAACGCACGCCACGCCGGCTGGGGCTGAAAAACTTCGATCCCTGTTCGATCCTGTTGAATAACGATTTGTCGGCCGGCATCCCGCCCGTGCTGGAAAATCTGCACGAACAATATTTGTTGCCGCCGCTGCATGCCGGATGGGCCACGCGCCGCAAGTCGATGCATTTCTCGACCTATGACGACGTGGCGAAGCGATTTTCGAAGCTCATCGACGTCGATCCGTGGATGCTCAATCCCTACTTTGCACGCTGCAACGATATCGATTTCCAGAACCGCACCGGCGACCAGAACCTGGCCGACACCGTCGATGCGGTATTGAAGAAGATTGCGAAGAAATACCGCGAGTACGGCATCCAGGACAAACCGTATGTGGTGATCAAGGCTGATGCCGGCACCTACGGCATGGGCGTGATGACAGTGCACGACGCCGCCGAGGTCGCGAACCTGAACCGCCGCGATCGCAGCAAGATGTCGGTCGTCAAGGAAGGGTTGGAAGTGCATGATGTGATCGTGCAGGAAGGGGTGCATACTTTCGAGCGCGTCAACGAAGCGGTGGCAGAGCCCGTGGTGTACATGATCGACCGGTATGTGGTTGGCGGTTTCTATCGGGTCCATACCGAACGCGGACCGGATCAGAACCTGAACGCGCCAGGCATGCACTTCGTCCCGTTGGCCTTCGAGCACGCCGCGTTACCGGATGTGCACGCAAAAGCGGGTGCCGCGCCCCCGAACCGGTTCTATATGTATGGCGTGGTCGCGCGGCTGGCATTGCTGGCGGCGTCGATCGAGCTAGAGAAAACCGACCCCGACGCAATTCAGGTTTGACCCACTTCCCTGTGTGCAGTTTTGTGAGTTCGAGTGATTATGGATATTTTGTTTATTGCCGATCCGTTGGAAGCGTTCAAGATTTACAAGGACACGACCTTTTCGATGATGGCCGAGGCGGCTCGCCGCGGTCACACGCTGTACGCATGTGAACCTTACGATTTGGCGCTGAGTTCCGGGGTAGTCGATGCGCGCGTAAGGCGCATCGAAATCGTGGCCGATCATCATCATGTCGGCCCGGACCCATGGTATCGGGCAGCAGCTGCGGAAATCGCCCCACTGGAGCGGTTCGATGCCATCCTCATGCGCAAAGACCCGCCGTTCGACATGGAATATGTGACGGCCACCTGGTTGCTCGAACACGCCGAGCGCCGCGGCGCTCGCGTATTCAACAAGCCTCAGGCGATTCGCGACCATTCGGAAAAGCTCGCGATCGGCGAGTTTCCGCAATTTGTCGCGCCGACCCTGGTGACGCGCGATGTTACGCGGCTGCGCGCCTTCCATGACGAACATGCCGACATCATCCTCAAGCCGCTGGACGGGATGGGCGGCATGGGTATATTCCGGGTCAAGGCCGACGGCATGAATCTCGGTTCGATTATCGAAACCTTGAGCGACAACGGCGTACGTTCGGTGATGGCACAGAAATTCATTCCGGCGATTACCGAGGGCGACAAGCGCATCCTGATCATCGGCGGCAAACCGGTACCGTTTGCGTTGGCGCGCATTCCCCAAGGCAACGAAGTGCGCGGTAATCTGGCTGCGGGCGGTTTGGGCCGCGCGCAGCCCCTAAGCGCCCATGACCTGGAAATAGCCGAAACCCTGGCGCCGGTGTTGATTGCGCGCGGCTTGCTGCTGGTCGGACTCGATGCGATCGGCGACTGGTTGACGGAAGTGAATGTCACGAGCCCCACCTGCTTCCGGGAAATTACCGAGCAAACGGGGTTCGACGTGCCGGCGATGTTTATCGACGCGTTGGAGGCGGCAGTGGGCTGAGCGGGCTCGGCCGGGCCGGCTTGGACGAACGGCCTAGGGCAGGGGCGGGGCAAGGGCAGCATTGCCCCGCCCCTGCTGTTACAATTGAGGGCCAAGGCGATTGAGCGGGCATTGCGCGGGATTTCACCCCTGCTCCTATCGGCAATGTTTGCTGAAGTAATGCTGTGAAGTGATACCGATATGGCAGGAATACTGATTATTGCGCATGCGCCGTTTGCCACCGCGTTGCGGGATTGCATCTCGCACATCTACGGTGGCCTGCCGGCGCGCATCGGGGTGATCGACATTACCCCCGATAACGATCCCGCCCAACTGCTGCAAACGGCAGAGACGGAATTAGCGCGTCTGATGGAAGAAAACGGCGCGTTGGTGTTGACCGACCTGTTCGGCGCAACGCCGTCCAACATTGCCGCGCGGCTGGCCAGTTTGCCGCGTGTACGCGTGCTCGCCGGCGCTAATCTGCCCATGCTGGTACGCGCCGTCTGTTACCGCTCGATTCCACTCGATACGCTGGTGGATAAGGCGCTTGCCGGTGGAATCAAAGGCATCCAGGCAGTTAGCCCACCCGTGGGCGGCGCCGCTGCAAACCTGTCTTCCACCCCGTCTACCACCTTGGCCGCGGCCGTATCGGCTGCAGCAGTCGATACCACCGGCGCGGCTTCCCCTTTGTCCTGTCCTCCGGATCATCATGCTGCAACGTGAGACTAAGATCGTCAATAAGCTGGGTCTGCATGCGCGCGCCTCGGCAAAACTCACTCAACTGGCTGGACGCTTCCAATGCGAGGTCTGGATGACGCGCAACTCGCGCCGCATCAACGCCAAAAGCATCATGGGCGTGATGATGTTAGCCGCCGGAATCGGCAGCACGGTATTGATCGAAACCGAGGGTGCCGACGAACAAGAGGCGATGGACGAAGTGCTCGCGATGATCGCCAATAAATTCGGCGAAGGCGAGTAGGGCTGACCGGGCATCCCCGAATGGCGCGGTGCGTTCCGACTCAGGCATGATGCAGTCGGACGGGGGGTACGCCGAATGCGCCGCATGAGTCGCACGTGTCGCACGCGTTGAACATGCAGCCCCAGCCGTAGTCGTTCATAACTGTATCGAGGAGCCGCGCTTGTCGTTCACACTGCATGGGATTCCTGTGTCTCGCGGCATCGCCATCGGGCGGGCTTATCTGATCGCGCCCGCGGCGCTCGATGTCGACCACTATCTGGTGGAGCCCGAGGAGATCGAGGCCGAAGTCGCGCGCTTTTGCGCCGCGCAGGATGTCGTGCATCGCGAGCTCGATACGATACGCGCCGACTTGCCGGCCGATGCGCCCGGCGAAATGGGCGCGTTTCTGAACGTCCACATGCTGATCCTGCGCGACGCGATGCTGGCCGAAGCCGCCGTCGAATTGATACGCACGCGCCGCTACAACGCCGAGTGGGCGCTGACCGAACAACTCGAACAACTGGGGCGGCACTTCGACGAGATCGAAGATGCGTATCTGCGCGAGCGTAAAGCGGATTTGGAGCAGGTGGTCGAGCGGGTGCTGATCGCGCTGGCGGGTTCGCCGTCGGCCGCGGCCGTTGTGGCGGACGGCGCGCGACGCTCCGGCGGCACGCTCGAAATGATCGTAGTCGCCCACGACATTGCACCGGCCGATATGCTGCAGTTCAAAACGCAGGCATTCCGAGGCTTTGTCACCGATCTGGGCGGACGTACCTCGCACACGGCGATCGTCGCGCGCAGCCTGGGCATTCCGGCTGCGGTCGGCGTGCAGCAGGCAAGTGCGCTGATCCGGCAAAACGATCTGATCATCGTCGACGGCGATGCGGGCATCGTGATCGTTGACCCCGCACCGATTATTCTCGAAGAATATTCCTACCGGCAAAGCGAAAAGGAGCTTGAGCAACGCAAGCTGCAACGGCTGAAGTTCTCGCCGACGCAGACGGTCGACGGCACCAAGATCGATCTCCTGGCCAACATCGAGTTACCCGAAGATGCGGTCGGCGCGCTCAGTGCGGGTGCGGTCGGCATCGGCTTGTTCCGCACCGAATTCCTGTTCATGGGCAAACACGAACACCCCCAGGAAGAGCAGCAGTTCGAGGCGTACCGGCGGGTGGTGGAGATCATGCAGGGCTTGCCGGTAACGATACGCACCATCGACGTGGGCGCCGATAAGCCGCTCGACCATCGCACCGACGGTTTCGAGACCGCGGCTAATCCGGCGCTCGGCCTGCGCGCGATCCGCTGGAGCCTGTCTGAGCCGCAAATGTTCCTGACGCAGTTGCGCGCGATCCTGCGCGCCTCGGCGTTCGGGCCGGTGAAAATTCTGATTCCCATGCTTGCGCACGCGCAGGAAATCGATCAGACGCTCGACCTGATCTACGAGGCCAAGCAGCAATGCGACGATGCGGGGCTTGCTTACGATCCGAACGTCAAGGTCGGCGCGATGATCGAGATTCCTGCCGCGGCGCTTGCCGTGCAGATGTTTTTAAAGCGCCTCGATTTCCTGTCGATCGGCACCAACGACCTGATTCAATACACGCTGGCCATCGATCGCACCGACAACGCCGTGGCGCACCTGTACGACCCTTGTCATCCGGCCGTGCTGGGCTTGATCAGCCATACGCTGCGTGAAGCGCAGCGTGCCGGTGTGCCGGTTTCGGTATGCGGCGAAATGGCCGGAGATCCATTGCTCACGCGTCTGCTATTGGGTATGGGGCTGACGGAGTTCTCGATGCACCCGAGCCAGTTGCTCACGGTCAAGCAAGAGGTGCTGCGCGCGCATCGACCGCATCTGGAAAAGCCGGTGCAGGACGTGCTCGCCGCTTATGAGCCTGCCGAACTGCAGGCGGCGCTTACGCGGCTGGCGCAAATCTGAACACTGGTCGGCGGGTTTGCTTGAAGCGTTAGCCCTGTGCGGCGTGAGCCGATCCACAAACCGGGCAATCGGGCTGCCGCGCGATGCGGATGGTGTTCCATTCGCCGCGCAGCACGTCATGCAGCACGAGGCGGCCCACGAGCGCGGTGCCGATATTGGCGATTACCTTTAGCGCTTCGGCAGCCTGCATCGCACCCACGATTCCGACCAGCGGCGCAAACACGCCCATGGTCGAGCACGCGACTTCCTCGAATTCCTGATCCGGCGGAAACAAACAACCGTAGCACGGCGAGGCGGGATCGCGCGCGTCAAAGGTGCTGATTTGTCCGTCGAAACGCAGTGCCGCGCCCGACACCAGCGGCACTCGATGAGTGACGCAGGCGCGGTTAATCGCGTGGCGTGTGACGAAATTGTCTGAGCAATCGAGGACCACGTCGGCGCGCGCCACCCATTCGTCGAGGAACGCAGCGTCGGCCCGTACGGCCAACGGGTTGATTACGACTTCGGGGTTGATCTGTGCGAGCGTGGCCTGCGCCGACTCGACCTTGAGCGATCCGACACTGGCAGTGGTGTGGACGATCTGGCGTTGGAGATTGGTCAGGTCGACCTCATCGGGATCGACGATGCTCAGGGTGCCGACTCCAGCCGCGGCCAGATACAGACAGGCTGGCGCTCCCAGGCCGCCCGCGCCTACCACCAACACGTGAGCGTCGAGAAAACGCTGTTGCGCCTCGATGCCGAGCTCGTCGAGCAGGATGTGGCGCGAGTAGCGCAGTAGTTGATCGTCGTTCATGGCGGCAGAGTCCGGAGCAGGCCGCGGTGGTCGGGGGTAAGTGTCAAGCGCCGAGCCGCCTCATCGGTGTACCGACGAGGCGGTCGTGATTCGCTTACTTGACGACTACGCCCGATGCAATTGCCGGAACGCTGGCGGTGGTGCTGGAGGCTGAGCCGCTTATTGCGGCTTGCGGGCCATCGGTGTCAGCGTTGATCAGCTCTTTGGAAAGTGCCACCGGTTGGCCTTTCAACTCTTTAAGCGCCTGTTGCAGCATGAAGTCGCTCGGGCTGCCGAAATCAGGTGGCGGACGGTTGCGGTCTTTATCGCGCTGCTCTGGCGTCTTCTTCGCATTGGCCTCTTCGAGGTTGCGCAGCAATTGCATATGCTCTTTCTGACGCTGTTCCGCTTCTTTCTTCTCGTTCGGATCCTGCAGATTGGCCAGGTGGTTCGAGTAATCGGCTTCACGCGTCACCAGCGCATCGTCGGGGTCGCCGTCCGCATATTGATCGACCACGAAGTTGGGTTGGATGCCCTTGTTCTGGATCGAGCGGCCGCTAGGCGTGTAGTAGTAAGCCGTGGTCAGGCGCAAGGCAGTGTCTGCCGTGAGCGGACGTACCGTCTGTACCGACCCTTTGCCGAAGGTGGTTTTGCCCATCAATTGAGCGCGATGGTAATCCTGCAGCGCGCCAGCGACAATTTCCGATGCCGACGCGGAATACGCGTTGGTCAGAACGACCATAGGCACCGTCTTATAGATCGCGGGCAGGTTCTTCAGCGGATCCATGTCGAACGACGGCAGGCGATAATTGCTGAAGGTATCGCGATAGGTTTGCTTGGCATCGGCGATCTGGCCGTTGGTCGTCACCACCACCGAATTGTCTGGCAGGAATGCGCCCGCTACGCCCACTGCGGTTTGCAGCAAGCCGCCGCCGTTATTGCGCAGGTCGAGCACGACGCCCTTGAGTTGCGGGTCGGCTTTAGCCAAATCGGTCAACTTGGCGGCGAGGTCAGGGATGGTGCGTTCCTGGAAGCTGGTCACGCGCACCCATGCATAGCCGGGTTCGACCATTTTCGCCTTGACGCTTTGCACGCGAATTTCAGCGCGCGTCACGGTCACCGGGAACGTGCGTTCGTCAGTCTTGCGGTACAGCGTCACGGTCACTTTGGTGCCCGGATCGCCGCGCATCTGCTTGACGGCAGCGTCCAAGGTCATACCGCGCACCGGCTGATCGTTGATGCGCGTAATCAGATCGCCCGGACGAATTCCGGCGCGAAACGCCGGCGAGTCTTCAATCGGCGAAATGACTTTGATCAGCCCGTCTTCCTGGGAAATCTCGATGCCCAGCCCGGCGAATTTGCCGCGCGTCTGCTCCTGCAACTCGGCGTATTCGGTTTTGTCCAGGTACGAGGAGTGCGGATCGAGGCTGGACACCATGCCTTTGATGGCAGCGGTGAGCAGCTTCTTATCGTCCACCGGTTCCACGTATTCGCTCTTGATCTGGCCGAATACTTCGGCAAATAGTCTGAGTTGATCGAGGGGCAGAGGCGCTAGGTCGCCCGGTTGCGCGGCGGAAGAGAGCTGTAACGTGGCGAACGTGCCGGTCAGCAGGCCTGCTGCTACCAGGCCAAGGTATTTCAGTTGTATGCGCATAGATCAGTTAATGTGTGGCTCTCGTCAACTCGCAAGCGAAGGTTCTATGAGTATAACTGTTTTGATTTTTTTAACAGAATAAGACCGCTCAAGATCTTTTCGACAGTTACACAGTATTACGGCCGCAGTCTCAGACCGCTTCGACAGCCGCTTTACGGCGAGGTTCGAGTGAAGTTCGAATGTCAGCGCCCCGCAGAACCGGGAAACGGTCGGGGACGGGACGCTGAGCCAGGATCAGCTGGCTTTTCCCTGTTTCGCCACTGCTGCCTGCGCCGCGGCAATCGCGGCTGGATCGCCCAGGTAACCACTCTTGATCGGTTTGAGGTCGGCATCGAGTTCGTAGACGAGCGGGATGCCGTTGGGCACGTTAAGGCCGACGATGTCGCTCTCGGCGATATTGTCGAGATACATGATCAGCGCGCGCAGCGAATTGCCATGAGCCGACACCACCACGCGTTTGCCGGCCTTGATGGCTGGCGCGATCGATTCGTTCCATATCGGCAGCACCCGGGCTACGGTGTCCTTCAGGCATTCGGTCAGCGGCAACTGCTCGCGCGGCACTTTGGCATAACGCGGATCCCGGTAAGGTGCGCGCTCATCGTTTGCGTCCAGCGCCGGCGGCGGCGTGTCATAGCTGCGGCGCCACACCAGCACTTGCTCCTCGCCATATTTGGCCGCCGTTTCCGCCTTGTTCAGGCCGGCTAGCGCACCGTAGCTGCGCTCGTTCAGGCGCCACGAGTGAACCACCGGTAGCCACATCAGGTCCATCGCGTCCTGCACCTGCCACAGCGTGCGAATCGCGCGTTTGAGGACCGAGGTATAGGCAATATCGAAGGTGAAGCCGGCTTCCTTGAGTAGCACGCCGGCCTGGTAGGCCTCGATGGCGCCTTTCTCGGTCAGATCGACGTCGACCCAGCCCGTGAAGCGGTTTTCCTTGTTCCAGGTTGATTCGCCGTGGCGGATAAGCACAAGTTTGTACATGGTTGGTATCGAAAGAGTGGTAGAACCGGCAAGCGAAAACGGAACGCTGGAAGTGACCCAAGCTGGCACCCAGGCGCGGCTCTTGGTCAGCCTCAAAAAACGCAATTCCGCATCGCAACAGGGAGTATTTTATAATGATTGGATTCCAACCTACCTTTGGCGGATTTTCCGTGACGTTTTTCACCGACTACATCAACCTTGTTTTAATCGCAATTGCCCTAATCTCTGGGGCGTTGCTGCTGTGGCCGGCATTGCGCAGAGGGCGCGGCATCTCGGCTGCAGACGCTACTGTGTTGATCAACCGGCGAAACGCCGTGATCGTCGATGTGCGTACCGCCGCTGAGTTCGCTGCAGGGCATCTGCCCCAGGCGCGCCATTTCGCGCTGGAAGAACTGGGAGCGAAAGCCGCTCAAGTCAACAAGAACAAGAAAACGCCACTTTTGCTAATCTGCCAAACCGGTCAGCGAGCGCAGAAGGCACAGGCGCTGCTGGAAAGCGCCGGCTATACGGAAACTTACATTTTGCAGGGCGGTCTGGGCGCCTGGCATCAGGCGGGCATGCCCGTCGTTAGGGAGGGAGCAGCATGATGAACAAAGTAGTGATGTACAGCACACAGGTGTGCCCGTATTGCGTCATGGCCGAGCGCCTGTTGAAGTCGCGGGGCGTTGAGCATGTCGAAAAAGTTCTCATCGACAAAGATCCGACTCGCCGCGCCGAAATGATGACTCGCACCGGGCGCCGCACGGTGCCTCAGGTCTTTATTGGCGAAACCCATGTCGGTGGGTACGACGACCTGTCGGCGCTGGATCGCAAGGGCGGTCTGCAACCGATGCTGGAAGTTGCCTAGCCCGGTTGCTGGAGCGGGTTGCCTGAGCCGATTGCCTGAATCCGTTGCCTGACTTAGCCTCATGGGTCAGTTCGAGAAGGTGTTCGATGATGTGTTCGAGCCAGTGTCCATTTATTTTTTTGCCGCCGGTGCGCGAGTGCCGAGCGGCGCTTCGCTGTTCTTAGGAATCTTTCCCCATGTCAGACGTCAACATTGAGCCGTACTTCAACATTCAGCGCGTTTATCTGAAAGACGCGTCGCTTGAGCAGCCGAATTCCCCGGGCATTTTCCTCGAAACCGAGATGCCGTCGGTCGAAGTCGAAGTTGACGTCAAGGCCGAACGCCTCGCCGAAGGTGTGTTCGAGGGCGTGGTAACGGGCACCGTGACCGCCAAGGTCAAGGACAAGATCGCCTTCCTGATCGAAGCCAAGCAAGCGGGCATTTTCGACATTCGCAATATTCCGAACGATCAAATCGACCCGCTGCTCGGCATTGCCTGCCCGACCATCATTTTCCCGTACCTGCGCGCCAATATCGCCGACATGGTTACGCGTGCCGGCTTCCCGCCGATCCACCTGGCGGAAATCAACTTCCAGGCGCTGTACGAACAACGCCAAGCTCAGTTTGCCGCGCAAAACGGCGCCGCCAGCAATGATCCTGGCATCATCGTGGCCGATAGCGCTCCGACCCAGCACTAAGTGCAGTCGCGCATCCACGTATGAAAGTCGCCGTTCTCGGTGCCGGCGCATGGGGTACGGCGCTGGCCAGCCACCTCGCCGCCCGGCACGACACGCTGCTTTGGGCGCGCGACGCGCGACTGGTGCAACAGCTGGCGCTCGAGCATGAAAATTCCGCTTATCTGCCGGGGGTTCCGCTCAACGCGAAGTTGCGCTTCGAGGCTGACCTCGCGACCGTCCTTGAACATGCGAGGGGCGAGCGTGCGCTATGTGTGCTGGCCGCCCCGGTTGCCGGCTTGCGTGGCTTGTGCGAAGCGATACGTGCCGCCGATCGAGTGCCCGCGCAAATGGTCTGGCTGTGCAAAGGGTTTGAAGCCGATACCCGGTTGTTGCCGCACCAGGTCGTAGCCGACGTGTTTCCGGATCACATCGGGTGCGGCGCGTTGTCGGGGCCTAGTTTCGCCCGCGAAGTGGCGGCCGGCTTACCGGTAGCGTTGACCGTAGCGAGTAGTTCGCAGCTCTGTCGCGATTTGACCGTGCAGGCGTTCCATCATGCCGCGATGCGTATCTACACGGGCGAGGACGTGGTGGGCGTCGAAGTGGGAGGCGCGGTAAAGAACGTACTCGCGATTGCCACCGGTATCGCCGATGGTCTGGGCCTGGGCTTGAACGCGCGGGCGGCGTTGATTACCCGTGGCCTCGCGGAAATGACGCGGCTCGGCGTTGCGTTGGGTGGCAGCGCCGAAACCTTCACAGGCCTGACTGGACTGGGCGACCTGATCCTCACCGCGACCGGCGACTTGTCGCGTAATCGCACGGTCGGGATGCAGTTGGCCCGCGGTGAGACACTCGCGCAGATCCTGGCCCATCTTGGCCACGTCGCGGAAGGGGTGCTTTGCGCTCGCGCGGTATTGGAGATTGCGCATCACCGCAAGGTCGAGATGCCGATTACCGAAGCGGTCTGTTCGGTATTGTTCGAAGGCCGAACACCGCGCGCCGCGGTGGGCGCGTTATTGCGCCGCGACGCCCGCGCCGAAAGCTGAACGGCGCACGCTCAAGCTCCTCCCGCAAACCCCTGCTGCCGCCACGCTTCGAATACCACTACGGCAACCGTGTTGGATAGATTCAAGCTGCGGTTTTCCGGCCGCATCGGTAGCCTCACGCGGCGCGTGCCGTCGAATTCGTCGAGCACCTCGGCGGCCAGCCCCCGCGTCTCGGCGCCAAACAAAAACCAGTCGCCCGGCTCGAATTTCTGCTCGTAAAAAGCGCTGGCGCCGCGCGTCGTAAAGGCGAACATGCGCTGTCGATCGGGCTTCTCGGTATCGAGAAAAGCCGTCCAGTTTGCGTGCACGATCATGGCGGCATACTCGTGATAGTCGAGCCCGGCACGGCGTAATTTCGCGTCGTCCAATGGAAAGCCGAGCGGTTCGATAAGGTGCAGGCGCGCACCGGTATTCGCGCACAGGCGGATCACGTTGCCGGTGTTAGGGGGGATTTCAGGTTCGACCAGAACGACATTGAACATGGTTTCCTTCAGGTTTAGTCAATCGGAGTACATGGCGGGCGTACGAAGCGCGACCAGGTTGGTAACCCGGGCCGCACCGGCTTGTTTGAGTTGTTGCGCGAGGGCATTAAGCGTGGCGCCTGAAGTCATTACGTCATCTACCACGGCCAGATGAAGGCCGTCCAGACTCAGGATGCGTTTGCGTGCGAAAAATCCTTGGTATTGAGCGACCGAGAACGCGCCGTGCACATTGGTACGGCGACTGTGCACATCGGGTAATGCCGACTGCGGCAAAGTGGCGCGATTGCGCGTCACGAGGGTGGCGGATGCGTTCGAATCCAGCAGACGGCCCAGCACGCGCGCGATTTCCCATGATTGATTGAAACCGCGCTGCGCGAGCCGGCTGCGTGCGAGCGGCACTGGGACGATGAGATCGGGTCGCACGTCCGCATAATGAGCCAACTGGGCCAGCTTGCGCGCAAACCAGCCTGCCAGGTTCAGACGCGCGGCGAATTTCAGGGCCAGCGCCAGCGAGTCGTACGGCGCGCTGTAATCGGCAAACGCCAGGGTGGCGTCGAACGACGGTGGCTCGACTGCGCAACGGCTGCATCGCAGCGCCGGGTCGTCGATCCGGGCGAGCGTGAGCGCGCAACGGGCGCAGCGTGGCGCGTCGTCGAGCGAGTACTCAAGCGCTTCCAGCTCGCAATCGCGGCAGATTTCCAGGTGCGACATATTGCCGCATAAAAAGCAGCGGTTCTGCAGCGCGACGCGAAGCACCCGCGGCATGGCTGTGCGCAGGCTCCCGCCGGCAAGGGCGGGGAAAAAATTCAGGCTACGCGGGCGCCCTGATACGAGCGCACGTTTCGATATCGGCTGGAGTGGCATTTGAGTCATCGCGGCGGCGCAGATACAGCGCGTTACTCTGATTAAATCGGGGCTAACGAGTATACTTTGCAACCATCCGAGCGACAGGTAGTCACGTTGTCTAATTCCGCAGAATCAGGGCGCCCAGGCGCTGAAATCGAACGCCTCGAAAAGATTTTCGATCGGCGTGCTGCGGGCTTTCGCGAGGTCGAATTTTTGCCGCGCGAGATTGCACAGCGCATGCACGAGCGGCTCGACTACATCAAGTTGCAGCCGGCGCGGGTATTGGACGCCGGCTGTGGGCCGGGCGCCGACCTGCCGCGGCTGCGCGAGCGCTATCCCGGTGCGTCGGTGTTCGGACTCGACCTGTCAGGGCGGATGGCGAGGTTGTCGCGTGGGGATGTCGCACCGACCGGTTGGCGCCGCATGTTGCCGCAAGGCTTGCGAGCCGCGATGGGCAACGAAGCTGCGACGACGAACGTAGTGCAGGGCGATTACGGTCAACTGCCGTTCGCCGGCGGCGCGTTCGATCTGCTGTGGTCCAATCTTGCCCTGCAATGGCACGCGACCCCCGACCAGATTTTTCCGGAGTGGCAGCGCGCCCTCAAGGTGGGCGGTTTGCTGATGTTCAGTACCTTGGGGCCGGACACGTTGCGCGAATTGCGCGCGAACGGCAACCCCGACGCGACGCTTAGCTTTGTGGATATGCATGATTTCGGCGACATGCTGGTGGCGAGCGGCTTCGAGACGCCGGTCATGGATGCCGAAATCCTGACCGTGACGTATCGCAGCGCCGAGGCCTTGTTGCGGGACGTGCGACGCTGGGGCGGGGAGCCGCGCCACGGAATGGGGCCGGTTGGCCTGGGTGGGCGTGCTGCGCTGGCGCGACAAATTGCCTCACTTGAATCCCAGCGGCGCGCCGATGGCACCATCGCGCTCACGTTCGAGGTCATTTATGGGCACGCGTGGAAAGCGCAGGTCAAGACCACACCGCAAGGATACAGCGTGATCCGGCCCGACGAAATCGGCCGGGGCGCCGGCATGATCAAGCCGCTCAAGGGAATGAATTGAACGGTGAGCGAGCGGGCGGGCTGGGCGAATAAATCGGGTAAAAGCATCGGGTAAATCAGCCGCAAACGCACATCAGCGCCGCTGCGGCGACGCAGCGCGTTGGGGAAAGTTTAAAATTGAGTGCACGATAGGGCGCCGATGTCGCAAAATGTTCGAAGCCGTCGCGTGTAGCAGCCGCGCTTGCTTGTGGCCGTTGGGCTTCCCGCCTATAATGCCGGGGCTTTCGGGTTAAGCTGGCGAGTCCATCTTCGCGCGTTGCTGGCTAGTCTGAAGCGGCGTGCGTTGGCCAGACACTGCAGGAGGGGTGATGGAGCCGGGCAAATACCACGAGGATGCCGAGGGGTTGGCGAAAGATTGGTTGCTCAGGCGAAATTGCTCTGCAACCCCGCGGCAATTCGTGGGTTTTTATCTGGCGATTACTGTGTTTTCGCTCGGTTTGGCAGTGACTGTCGCTATGACCGGGGCCTGGATGGTGTTGATTTTTTCCGGGTTGGAGGTGATCGCGGTCGGGGTAGCATTCGTGATCTATGCGCGGCACGCGGTCGATTACGAGCGCATCCAGTTGCGGCCTCATCGTTTGCTGATCGAGACGCGGTCGGCGCAGCAGGTGACGCAGCATGAATTGAACCCGCGGTGGGTTCGGGTCGAAGCGGGGCCAGTGGTAAACGGCAAATGGGGACGCGAGTCCGAGCCGATTACGCTGCACGTTTCGGGCAAAAAGATTGAGATTGGACAACATCTTGCGCTTGAGCGGCGCGCTCAGTTTGCAGCTGAGTTGCGCGTATGGCTGCGGCGTTGTTCCTGAGGCACGCGTCCGAGCCTGACCGGCGCCACCGGGTAGGCTCGAGTCTGAATGGTTAATTTGGGTAAGGAAGCTATGAAATCAATCAAGCGAGCCCTGGCGGGCGGGCTGGCGATCGGTGGCCTGCTGATGGCGGGCGGGGCTTATGCCGTCGACGTCAAGGACAGTCCCGGAGGGCCAGCCGTCAACGAGTTGAATTTCCAACCGCCGGCGACCCATATCGCTCAGGAGCTTTACGACCTGCACACGGCGATGTTGCTGATTTGCCTGGTGATTTTCGTCGGCGTGTTCGGCGTGATGTTTTATTCGATTTTCGCGCACCGCAAATCCAAAGGATACAAAGCGGCCCATTTCCATGAAAGCACCACGGTTGAAATCCTCTGGACCGCCGTGCCGCTGCTGATCGTGATTGCGATGGCCGTGCCCGCGACCCGCTCCGTGGTTGCGATGAAAGACACCTCGAACGCCGATCTCACCGTCAAAGTGACGGGCTATCAGTGGAAGTGGGGCTACGACTACATCAAAGGGCCGGGCGAAGGCATTTCGTTCATCTCCTCGCTGTCGACACCGCGCGCCGAAATAGATGGTCGCGCACCGATCACCGATACCTACCTGCAGGAAGTCGACCATCCGCTCGTGGTGCCGGTGGGCAAAAAAATCCGCATCATTACGACCGCGGCCGACGTGGTGCACTCGTGGTACGTCCCGGCGTTCGGCGTCAAGCAGGATGCGATTCCTGGTTTCGTGCGCGACACCTGGTTCAAGGCCGAGCGGGTGGGCACGTTCCGTGGCTTCTGTACCGAGCTGTGCGGCAAGGAACATGCGTTCATGCCGGTGGTGGTGAATGTCTTGTCTGAGGGTGACTATGCGGCATGGGTCAAGACGACCCAATCCACGGCCCTGGCAGCGGGCACCGCTGCAGCGGCCCACACCGGCGACTACTCGCACGCCGAGCTGGTCGCGAACGGCCAGAAAGTCTATATGAGCAACTGCGTTGCCTGTCACCAGGCCAACGGCAAGGGCGTTGGGCCTTTCCCGGCGCTCGATGGCGATCGCATCGTGAACGGCCCGGTCTCGGACAACATCAATATCGTGTTGCACGGCAAGGGCCAGATGCCGGCTTGGGGCAATGCGCTGAGCGATCTCGAGATTGCCTCGGTGGTCACCTATATTCGTAACTCGTGGGGTAACCACACCGGCCAGACAATACAGCCGGGTGTGGTCGGCGCCGCGCGTGACGGCAAGACGCTGCCAGACGGCCAAAAACAGGCGGCCAGCCCGGCGCTTGGCGAGAGCAGCAAGGCCGCCAGCTGAGAGTTGCTTCGGGCGCGAGGGTGCGCCCGGTGTGCGAATTAAAAGATTTGCCCGCGCATTCCTGCGGGCATCGTAGTCAAGCGTAAGGAGAGGGGTTATGTCGACGGTCTCGCACGATCACGTGGTGGGTCACGATCACGATCACGCGCACGGTTATCCGCAAGGCTGGCGGCGCTGGCTATATGCCACCAATCACAAGGACATCGGTACGCTCTACCTGATCTTCTCGTTCACCATGTTCATGGTGGGCGGCGTGATGGCGCTGATTATCCGTACCGAATTGTTCCAGCCGGGCCTGCAGATCGTGCGTCCCGAGTTCTTCAACCAGATGACAACCCTGCACGGGCTGATCATGATCTTCGGCGCGATCATGCCGGCTTTCGTCGGTTTCGCGAACTGGATGGTTCCGCTGCAAATCGGCGCGCCCGATATGGCGTTCGCGCGCATGAACAACCTGAGCTTCTGGTTGCTTCCGCCGGCCGCGTTCCTGCTGGTGGCCTCGCTGTTTTCGCCCGGCGGCGCCAGCGCTGCGGGCTGGACGCTCTATGCGCCGCTGTCGGTGCAAATGGGCCCGGGCATGGACCTCGGTATTTTCGCGATCCACATTCTCGGCGCTTCGTCGATCATGGGCTCGATCAACATCGTCGTGACCATCCTTAACCTGCGCGCGCCCGGCATGACGTTGATGAAAATGCCGATGTTCGTCTGGACCTGGCTGATCACCGCTTTCCTGCTGATCGCCGTGATGCCGGTGTTGGCAGGCGCGATCACCATGCTGCTGTTCGATCGCCATTTCGGCACCTCGTTCTTCAATGCGGCAGGCGGCGGCGACCCGGTTCTTTATCAGCACGTATTCTGGTTCTTCGGTCACCCTGAGGTGTACATCATGATTTTGCCGGCGTTCGGCATTATCTCGCAGGTGATCCCGGCGTTCTCGCGCAAGAAACTGTTTGGCTACAGCTCCATGGTGTACGCGACTGCGTCGATCGCGATCCTGTCGTTCATGGTGTGGGCTCACCACATGTTCGTCACCGGCATGCCCGTGACCGGCCAGTTGTTCTTCATGTACGCGTCGTTGCTGGTGGCCGTGCCGACCGGGGTGAAGGTGTTCAACTGGATCGCGACCATGTGGCGCGGCTCGATGACCTTCGAAACCCCGATGCTGTTCGCAATCGGCTTTCTGTTCGTGTTCACGATGGGTGGTTTTACCGGTCTGATCCTGGCGATCGCACCGCTCGATATCGCGCTGCACGGCACCTATTACATCGTGGCGCACTTCCACTATGTACTGGTGGCAGGCTCGCTGTTCGCGCTGTTCGCCGGCTGGTACTACTGGTCGCCGAAGTGGACCGGTTTCATGTACAACGAGTTGCGCGGCAAGATCCACTTCTGGGGTTCGCTGATCTCGTTCAACGTGACGTTCTTCCCGATGCACTTCCTTGGCCTGGCCGGGATGCCGCGTCGCTACGCCGATTATCCGGCGCAGTTCACCGACTTCAATCAGGTTGCGACGATCGGTGCATTCGTGTTCGGCCTGATGCAGGTGTACTTCCTGTTCTGGGTCGCGCTGCCGGCTTATCGCGGTGCCGAGAACCATCTCGAAGCGGGCGACAAGCCGTGGGATGGCGCTGAGGGTCTGGAATGGACGTTGCCGAGCCCGCCGCCGTTCCACACCTTTGAAACACCTCCGGTGGTCGAGTAAGAGCACCCGCAACGCAACACATTGTTGGTGCCGGGCCCGGGCCCGGCTTTTGAAAAGATCATGAACCAGAAATCGCAAGCAACCCTGACTGAACAGCAACGTCGCGCGTGTTTTCGCGGCGGGATGATTTTGTTGGCTATCGTGTTGGTGTTTTTTGTCGCGTCGATCGCCAGCCACGTCTTGTAAGGGCTGGACGATCAGTCAAACGCGGTGCTTGGATTTGGCTTTGGGAGTGGCGGATGCTGGATGGGCAGAGCAAGCCGAGCTTTTTGAAGGCCATCAAAGCGGTGATGTGGTCTTTCTTCGGAATTCGCAAAGGACGCGATCATCAGCGTGATTTGGCCGGGTTGAACCCGGTCCACGTGATTCTCGCGGCAGTATTGTGCGGTGCATGTTTCATACTGGTGCTGATCACAGTGATTCACGTTGTTGTTGCCAAGTAGTCGGCATCGCTGACAGGCACGATTGTTAAAATTGGATTGAAGTGGAGATACAACAATGAGCGCACATACGCCAGGCTCAACTTATTTCGTCCCGCAGCCATCACGCCATCCGCTGACGGCTGCGATCGGCCTGCTGTGCATGTTCTTCTCGCTGGCTGCCTGGCTCAACGGAGAGAAGCTTGCGCCTATCGGCTTTGCGATCGGCTTGGTCTGGCTGCTCTACGTGTTGTGGCAATGGTTCGGCGACGCGATCGCGGAATCGGAGAGCGGCGCTTACGGCAAGCTGGTCGATTCGTCGTTCCGTTGGAGCATGAGCTGGTTCATCTTCTCCGAAGTGATGTTCTTCGGCGCGTTTTTTGGCGCATTGTTCTACGCGCGCGAGTTCGCGCTCGACATGCTCAATAACGTCAACACACAGGTTATCTGGCCGGATTTCGCGGCCACCTGGCCGAACATCGGTCCGGGCAACCTGGTTTCGCACTTCCGTTCGATGACGCCGTGGCCGGTTCCGACCATCAATACGGCGCTGTTGTTGTCGTCGGGCGCTACGCTGACCGTGTCGCACCACGCGCTGCGCGAGAATCACCGCAGGAAAGCCTGCATCTGGCTGGCGGTCACGATCGCGCTTGGCGTGGCCTTCCTGTTTTGCCAAGGCTTCGAATATTTCCACGCGTACAACGAACTGAACCTGAAGTTGACCTCGGGCGTCTACGGCTCGACCTTCTTCCTGCTGACCGGTTTCCACGGTTTCCACGTGACGATGGGTGGCTTGATGCTCAGCGTCGTGCTGGTGCGGATGTTACGCGGCGACTTCACCGCTGATCATCATTTCGCGTTCGAGGGCGCGGCTTGGTATTGGCACTTTGTCGACGTGGTCTGGCTGGGTCTGTATATCGTCGTGTACTGGCTCTGAGCCTGGTGCTCCGAAGCGTGTAGCTCGATAGACCGTTTTTCGCTTGATCGCTGCGCCGCCCCCTGTGGGCGGCGTTGTCGCTTGCGGCGAGCCGCTGCGACGATTTGCCGCAGCGCCGCTGAGCCCGGCGGCGACTTCAGCGACCGATCGGGATGCCAGTCGAGTGGATCCATCCCATCCAGTTGGCGAACAGGATGAACAGGAACAGCGCGATGGAAAAGCCGACGCGAAACATCAGCGAATACACCATGCGCTTGCTGTTTCCACGGTCCTTCATCATGAAATACAGCGCGGAGGCGAGACTCCCAATAATGAGGATGAAAGCGATGACGACAACGATACGCATGAATTCGGCCAAAAAATGAATCCACAGATTATCGCATTGCTATGTGCGGGACGCGCTGGGGACCGCAAGGCCGCGAGGGGCGCGCAATGCTGAAAATCAGGTTCTGGCCGGCGTTTGCGGTTATGGTTGTGGCATTGTTGACGACAGGCTTGGGTTTCTGGCAGCGCAGCCGCGCGCATGAGAAAGAGGCCCGGCAGGCGCTCATCGAACAGTTCGAGCACGCAAGCGCGATTGAACTCGGTGCGCAAATGCTGCCGGTGAGTGCTGTGGAATACCACCGGATCGTCGCGCGTGGGCATTTTTTGCCGGAGCTCACGGTTTATCTGGACAATCGACCGTACCAGGATCAATCGGGTTTTTACGTCATCACGCCGTTCAAGCTCGATAGCGGCGGCGCCGTGCTGGTGAGCCGGGGCTGGTTGCCCCGCAATTCAGTCGATCGTACGGTGATCGCGCCTTACAGTACGCCCAGCGGGAGCATCGAGTTGACGGGCATTGCCCGTGCCGATGCGACACGCGTTTATGAGCTGGGGCATGATGGTTCGGCGCCGCATTTGAAGATTCGGCAGAATCTCGCCGTGAATGCCTATGCGAGCGAAACCGGTTTGTCGCTACAGCCTTTCGTGCTTGAACAGACCGGCGACGACGGCGACGGCCTGGTGCGCGATTGGCCGGCACCAGCCACCGGTGTCGAGCGTAACTATGGCTATATGCTGCAATGGTGGGGCATGGCGATCGCGGTAATCGTCGTCGGGCTATATGCCGCCTATCGCTCGGCACGTCAGCAACGCCAGCGCGAACCCGACCAGCTCGATTGATGAAGGGGCAAGCTGGCGGCGTTGGCCGCTCGCTCGCCTGAGTTATTTAAAGGAATATGTTTTGTCCAAACCAGTCCGTCCAGTCGCCAGCCGGCGTCCTGCGCAGCCGCCCCCGACGCCTGCCCAGTTGCGCCGCTCGCGAGCCATGATCTTGTTGGTGCTGGCGATTTGCGCCGCGCCTGTCATCGCATCGTATCTGACCTATTACTTCTTCAAGCCGCATGGCGGCACGACCAACTATGGCGCGCTCATTACACCGCAGCGGCCGGTGCCGGACAGTCTCGTCGTGCACGATTCGAACGGCGCCGTCATTGCTCACACGGCGTTTGAAGGCAAATGGTTGCTGATTTCGGTGGCACCGAGCAGTTGCGATGAAAGTTGCGCCACCCGGCTCTATTTCGCGCGGCAGATACGCGCCACGCAAGGCGCCGAGCGCGATCGGATCGAAACCGTATGGCTGCGCACCGACGCCGGCCCGATCGCACCGAAGATACTCAACGCCTACCCCGACACACACGCGTGGATCGTCGACCCGGCTGCGCTTGCGCAATGGTTCCCGGTCGATGCTGGTACCGCGATCGATGACCATATCTATGTGATCGACCCGAACGGTAATCTGATGATGCGGTTTCCCAAGGATGCCGATCCGAGCAAGATCAAAAATGACATCGGCAAGCTGTTGAGAGCGTCGTCGATCGGATGAACGATGTGACGAGAATAGCGACGCGAGGGTCTCGAGGCGCGCTTGCATGCCCACGGTGGCATGCCCACGGTTGCATGCCAAGTGGGAGCGCGGATCACGCGAGGGTCGCAAGAAGGATCACGTGAGGTTCCAGCGAGCCTTTTTTAACGGATGTTGAGATGTTCGTACTGCAAATCTGCCTTACCGGTCTGTGCATTGCGCTGTTCCCGCTGACCTATATCTGGGTCAAAGGCGACGCTGACAAATTTCGCAAACTGGTGTGGGTGACGACGTTCCTGACCATGGACCTGGTGATGTTCGGCGGCTTCACGCGTCTCACCGATTCAGGATTGGGTTGTCCCGATTGGCCGGGCTGCTATGGCACGGCCTCGCCGTTTGTCGCCCATGCGGCGATACACGCAGCACAGGCACTGATGCCCACCGGGCCGGTCAGCATGACCAAAGCCTGGATCGAAATGCTGCATCGTTATTTCGCCACTGCCATCGGTGTGCTGATTATCGTGCAAGTCGTGCTCGCCTGGGCCAAACGTCGGCAGTTGCAGATCTCGCCGTGGTGGCCTACCGCATTGCTGGCGCTGATCTGTGTGCAAGGCGCTTTTGGCGCGTGGACTGTCACGCTCAAGCTGCAACCGGTGATCGTTACGATACATCTGCTGTTGGGCCTGACGATGCTGGGCATGCTGGGGTGGCTGGGCGCGCGGCTCACGCCGGCGCCGGCCGACCCGCAAGCCGCGCCCTGGCAGGGGGCCGCGGTGTTCGGCTTGGTTTTGCTGATTGTGCAGATTGCGCTCGGCGGCTGGGTGAGCACCAACTATGCCGTGCTGGCATGTGGCGACTTCCCCACCTGCAACGGCATGTGGGTGCCGCCGATGGACTTCAGCCATGGCTTCCACCTGTGGCGCCAGCTAGGTCGCACCGGTGACGGCGAAGTGCTGTCCCAGGATGCCCTGGTGGCCATCCACTGGCTGCACCGCACGTTCGCGGTCGTGGTGGTGCCTTACATCGCGTGGCTCGCGTGGAAGTTGCGGCGATACGCCGCACTGCGCGCGCCGGCCACAGGCCTGTTGGCGGTGATTGTGATCCAGTTCGTGACGGGGCTTTCGAACATCGTCCTGCAGTGGCCGTTGGCCATCGCGGTGGCTCATAACGGCGGCTCGGCAGTCCTGTTGTTGTTGCTCGTCATGCTAAACTACCGTTTGAACGTCGCTCGACTAAGCGCACGCCGCGATGCTACCGGCTACGCTCCGTCTCGGGCCCGATAAGAGTGGGCAGATGCCGAACGCTGACGCCGAACGCAGGCGCGCCGGCCACATGCGTCTCTCATATCCTGCAAGTAGCCGAGCGACCGAACCGTTTGAAACCATTCCAGCGGCCACTCTTGCGTGAGCCCATCATGAAAAGTACCACTCTGCCAGCTCAGTCCCCCACGCCGGGTAGCCGCGTTGCCCAATATCTCGCCCTGACCAAACCGCGGGTGACCCAGCTCGCGGTCTTTTGCGCCGTGATCGGAATGTTTCTCGCGACGCCGGGCATGGTGCCCTGGCAGGTCTTGATCGGCGGCACCATCGGCATCGGCTTGCTGGCGGGCGCCGCGTTTGCGATCAACTGCCTGGTCGAGCAAAAAATCGACGCGCTGATGCGCCGCACCGCATGGCGCCCTTCCGCCAATGGCCAGATCAGCGCCCCGCAAATCATTGTATTTTCCGCAGTGCTCGGCAGCGTTGGAATGTGGGTGCTTTACGCGTTCACCAATGCGCTGACGATGTGGCTCACGCTAGCGACCTTCGTCGGCTATGCGGTGATCTACACCATTATCCTGAAGCCCTCGACGCCGCAGAACATCGTGATCGGCGGCGCTTCGGGAGCGATGCCACCGGCGCTGGGGTGGGCCGCGGTCACCGGGCACGTGCCGCATCAGGCGTGGCTTCTGGTGTTGATCATCTTCGTTTGGACGCCACCGCATTTCTGGTCGCTGGCCTTGTACCGCCGTCAGGATTACCTCAAAGCCGGGCTGCCGATGCTGCCCAATACGCACGGCGAGAAATTTACGCGCTTACAGATTCTGCTGTACAGCATCGTGCTGTTCGGGGTCTCGCTGCTGCCGTATGCGGTCCAGATGAGTGGCCTGATTTATCTGCTTGCTGCCGTCGTGCTGGATGCGATCTTTCTGGGCTATGCGTGGAAAATCTACCGCGCCTATTCCGACGAGCTGGCCAGGCGAGCGTTCCGTTATTCGATTCTCTACCTGTCGCTGTTGTTCGCCGCGCTGCTCGTGGACCACTATACGCGTCCGCTGCTCGGGTTCTAGTCAGGCCGGGGCGGCCCCTCGCACGCCATGTGGTCAGGGCGTGGCGTGCGGCAAACGCCGGGTTTGCGCGCGCGATTTTGCTTGGACCGCCGGCGGTTTGTCGCCGGCATTTTTCCGGAGCTGCTGTCGGTATATGCATTCCAAACGCCCGTTCGTGTCGCTGCGCCATGTTCTGCTAGGTGCGATGGCGGCCACCACGCTGGTGCTGGCCGCTTGCGATTCCAAACCCGATTTCACCAATCTCGACTTAACCGGTAATACCGCGTTCGGCCAGAATTTCTCATTACCCGATACGCAAGGCAAAACGCTGAACGTGGGCGATTTCAAAGGAAAAGCGGTGGTGCTGGTGTTCGGATACACCCATTGCCCTGATGTTTGCCCCACTACCTTGGCCGACCTCTCGCAGGCCATGCAGCAGCTAGGGGATGCGAGCAAGCAGGTGCAAGTCCTGTTCGTCACGCTGGACCCGCAGCGCGACACCGCTGCGTTGCTTGGGCAATATGTGAAAGCGTTTAACCCAACGTTTATTGGCCTGCGCCCCGATAGCGACGCTGCGCTCGCAAGCGTTACGCACGATTTCCGGATTTACCATGCGACCGTCTCCGGTACGACACCGGGCGATTACACCGTGGATCACACCGCGGCCAGTTATGTCTTCGACGAGAAGGGGCAGTTGCGCTTGTATGTCAAAGACGCGCAGGGTGCCCAATCCTGGGTGCACGACCTGAAATTGCTGCTGTCGTAAGCGGCAATCCCAAACCATCTTATGCGCGATCCCGTGCTGACCGGCAACATTCTGACGACGCAGGGCTGGATCCTCGGCCGCCTTGCTGTGCGCGACGGACGTATCGCGCATCTCGACGGCGTACCGGTCGATCCCCAGAGCAATCGAGAGCCCTACATTTTGCCGGGCTTTATCGACCTGCATGTGCATGGCGGTGGCGGGGCCGACGTCATGGAAGGGGCTGCCGCGGTCTTGACGATGGCGCGTCTGCATGCACGGCATGGCACCACCAGCTTGCTCGCGACGACCATGACCGCGCCGCGCCCGGAGCTGGAAACGGTGCTGGCGGCGCTCGCGCATGCGGCGCAAGCGCGCCCTAGCGGCAGCGCGCGCTTGCTCGGCGTACATCTGGAGGGGCCGTATCTGAATCCTGGCAAGCTTGGCGCCCAGCCCGAGGCGGCCAAGACCGCGGCCTTGGATGAAGTGCTGCATTTTCTATCGCTGGCGCCGGTGCGGGTCGTCACGCTGGCGCCGGAAATCGCCGGGCATGCGCCGATTATCGAGGCGCTGGCGGCGCGAGGCGTACGCGTACAAATCGGTCACACGCTGGGAAGTTACGAAGACGGCGTTGCGGCGCTGCGCTCCGGCGCCAGCGGTTTCACGCATCTGTTCAATGCGATGAGCGGCCTGCATCATCGCGAGCCTGGCATCGCGGGCGCCGCGCTTGCGCATGCGGAATTCGCCGAATTAATCCCCGATTTGCTGCACGTTCACCCCGGCGCCATCCGAGTCGCTTTGCGCGCCATTCCCAAACTGTACTGCGTAACCGATGCCAATGCGGCCACAGGCATGCCGGACGGCGAATATCGACTTGGCAGCCAGCATGTCCACAAGTGCCTCGGCGCGGTCCGGCTTGCCGACGGCACACTGGCGGGCAGCATCCTGACGATGGATCAGGCGCTGCGGAATCTGGTCGAACTGGGGTTGCCCTTGGCGGACGTGTCGGCGCGACTGTCTCGTCACGCAGCGGACTACCTGGGACTGGTGCAGCGCGGCCGTATCGAGGCCGATGCTTACGCCGACCTGGTCGTCCTCGACCGCGACATCAAGCTGCGGGAAGTGTACGTAGAGGGGGAAAGTATCGAGATGGCGCCGTGACTAGCGGCCTAGGCAGAGAGACCGGCGAGCAGGGCTGGCGTGGAAGCGAGCCGCGTGGAACACACAGGAAACCTCACGCAAGGACAATACAATGCGTGCGAAAGGGTACCAGCCACTGCAAAGCACGAGCCGCAGTCGCACGGTCCCCTGGTAAAAACTAGCGCTGACGGCCTGAGTAATCCGACGCACGGATGCGGATCGGGATCAGGCGCTTGCGCGCTTCCTGTTCCGCCATCTGGCGAATTCCGCTTACGATAGCGACACCCAGCGTGCCAAATGCCAACAACAGGCCCAAAGCCAGGATCCAGTTCGTATCCAACATGGCGCACTCCAATTTAAAGCATGACTTCAATATTGCGGTGGATCGGGCGTTGGAAGTAGCCTGGCTGCAAAGCAGCGTAACTACATGAACGAACGCCTAAGCGAAATTCCCGATCCTGAGATAACACTATAACGGCAAAACAAAAAACACACGGCGCGTTTTGCTGGGCCCGAGCCGCCAAATTACAGCGCTTGATTCGTCTGGCCCCGCTTGCAACGCCCGTGCACTGGGGCGCAACGCGTGTTGCAGGCCCTTAGTGCGCGATTTCGCAAAAATGCAAGAAAGTGTTACGAATAATCGCCTTGCACACAGATCAGGTGTAATCGTGCAAGGCGGAGCGCATTTTCTTCATCGCGCTGACTTCGATCTGCCGGATGCGCTCGGCCGATACGCCAAACTCGTCGGCCAAATCGTGCAAGGTGGCGCCGCCCGAGCCATCGTCGGACACCTGCAGCCAGCGTGCCTCGATAATGCGGCGGCTACGTGCGTCGAGCGACTCCAGCGCGCTGCCCAGCCCGTCGCTTTGCAGGCGGTCGAACTGGCGCGCGGCCAGCACTTCGGTCGGCTCGTCATGCGTGTCGGTCAGGTATCCGATCGGTGCGAACGTTTCCTCGCCATCTTCGACCTGACCTTCCAGGGCGATATCGCCCCCAGACAAGCGCGTTTCCATCTCGGCGACTTCTTCGCGCTTGACGTTCAGTTCCTTCGCGAGCCCTTCGATTTCATCGGGCGTGAACGCGTGTACGCCCTGCTTGTGACTGCGCAGGTTAAAGAACAGCTTGCGTTGCGCCTTGGTCGTCGCAACCTTGACCATGCGCCAGTTGCGCAAGATGTACTCATGGATCTCGGCTTTGATCCAATGCATCGCGTAGGACACGAGCCGCACGTTCTGTTGCGGATCGAAACGCTTCACGGCTTTCATCAAACCGATATTGCCTTCCTGGATCAGGTCGGCATGGGGTAAGCCGTAGCCCAGATAATTCCGGGCGATCGACACCACCAGCCGCAGGTGCGAGAGCACCAGTTGGCGAGCTGCGTCCAAATCGTTGCGGTCGCGATATTCGATGGCCAGCCGCTGCTCCTCGACGGCGCTAAGCAACGGAACCCGGTTGACGGCCTGGATATAGGCGTCGATATTACCCACGGGCCCCAAGAGGCTGTTAGCCGCGACGAGATTACCGGATCTGGTAGCCGGCGCGCCTGACGTACGCATACCCATGCCTGCTTCGTTCAAGCCGGCGATGGCGGGTAAGGTCATGTCCTGGTTCACGTTCAAACTCCTTTTCGTCTTGCATCTACATCACACCGCGGTAATTTTAGCACTCACTTACGGAGAGTGCTAAGAGCCAGATCAACCTCGCGAAATTGAGATCAGCTTTTTTGTCTGGTTTTAGGGATTTTTCGTCCGATGACTAGTCATAGAAGTAACTATATTGTCATGTACACGGTTAATAGGGCATTTTTTGCGCCCCAGAGTTCCTTCTCCCCGGACCATCGGATACGTGCCATTTGGGCAGTAACCGATATTGCTCTGACGGCTTCGCTTGCAGTAGACACTATTCTCTTTAAACGTGGCTTAAGGCCGGCCGTTTTTTTGATTTTGGAGGGTAGATCAATGTACAACGTCCAAACAAGAGCACATTGGTTGCGCTATATGGCCGTGGCATTGCTGGCAGCGATATCCACCCATGCCTCGGCAGACCAGTTCGGACTTCAATTGGGCGCTGGGACGGGCGACCGGGGCATCAAAAAAGGCGATCTCGGATTCGTCTGGGATCCCAATATTACATGGTGGGACACCGGAAATTGGCATTTTGCGGCGCTTGCCGAGGGGCATGTGGCTCAGTGGCATACGGACGAGGGAAACATCAACGCGAGCATTACCGAATTCGGGCTGAATCCTATCGTCCGGTTCGTCAAAAACGGTGGGGATATCCGTCCCTATATCGAAGCCGGAGTGGGATTGCGCGGCTTGTCGCACGAGGTTATCGCCACCGATTACAGCCTCTCCAGCGGATTTCAATTCACGGAAATAGCGGGCGTCGGTCTCATGTTCGGGCAGCGCCAGCAGTACCAGCTCGCGTATCGGTTCCAACATATATCCAACGCCGAGATCAAGCGACCGAACCCGGGCATCAATTTCCACGAGGTGTATATCCAATATAATTTCTGACCTTGGGGTCTCACTCAGGCCTCATTCATGCCTCAGGCCGGCTGTGCCGCGACAATGCGCAGAATCGTGTCCACTTGCCGGGTGATCTGCTCGGGCACGGCAAGCTTGCCGGCCAGCACGTCGTCGATCCACTGCGCGGTGGTATCGGCGTCGCGGCTGGCCGGCAGAGCCGGCAAGGGTGCATCGGGCGCCCTATGCTCGGCCGCGACCACGGTTTCGATCCGGCCGTCATGAAGCCAGTCGATCTGAACCTGCCGACGCGTGTCGGCGACCGCTTCGCCTTCCGTACCGCGCGCGAGCAGCGCGCCGCCAATACCGACCTCGGGGTATGCCTTGAACAACTCCGCCAGGTTCTCGCGATATTCCGGGTGCGTGTAATTGACCAGCCGCAGCGCGTGACCGCCCTCGGGATAACCGATTTTGGGATGGCTAAAGGGCTGCAATAGCTTGACCAACGTGTGAGTAGAATTGCGCACCCCCAGCACCCGGCGCAAGGCGAGCAACCGCGCCATCGGCGGGGAAAGCGTGTCGATCGGCGCGAATGCGATCAGCCGAGTCTTCAGCGCCGCTTCGATATCGGTGCTGTTGCGCGATTGCTCGATGCCCAGATAAGAGAAGATTTCCGCGCTGGTCACGCGCCCGGGGTCGTCGGTCACGCCGTGAACCAGCACCGGCACGCCTTCGCGTGCAAGCAGCAGCGCGAGCAAGGGCGTCAAATTTGCCTGCTTGCGCGCGCCGTTATACGTCGGAATGGAAACCGGCCGGAATCCCGTCTCGGGCGCCGCCAGCGGGGTCAGTGTGGCATGGGCCGAGGCCAGCATGCCCGCCAGCTCGGCCGGCGTTTCGCCTTTGAGCCGGTAGGCGATCAACACGGCGCCCAACTCGACGTCGCTCACCTCGCCGGCCAGCATCGCCTCGTAGAGTGCACCCGCGTCGCTACTCGACAGCGCTCGGGCGCCATTAGGGCCGCGCCCGATTTCCTTGAGGAACGGAGCGCAGCGAAAAACAGATTCAGTCATGTGTATTCAGGAAGTGGGGAGGGCTGCCGCATGCGCAATCATGCGCCTAAGTTCCGGCAAACACGACCCGCATTGAGTACCGCATTTAAGCGCATCTTGCAATCCAGCGAGCTGCGCAGCGGCGCCACATGTGTCCGATGAGGTGTCCGATGGGGCGTCCGATGAGCGCGCTGCGAGCCAACTGCCGATCGCATTTTCGCTCACTCCGAGACATTGGCAAACCGTTTTGCTGCGGGGCGCGCTTGCGACTGGTGGGGTCGCGCCCGGCAGCAGCAGGAGTCGACTGATGGCCGCGACCGGCTCGCCACGTTCCAGATAATCACGCAGCCAATTGGCGGCACTGATATCGCCAGCCAGCGAGACGGCGCGCAGCGCCCCGTCCACGATACGCAGACGGCGCCCGGTGCCGCGCCGGGCGTCGCGGTAGGCGATCACGTCCGGCGCCGTCTCGGTCAAGCCAAACAGCGCTTCGATCTCGGCGAGCAGCTCGGCTGCAGGCGCCTCGCGCGCCGCTGCATTCCAGACCAGTCCGCAACCGCGAGGGTCGTCATGGCGGCCGAACGGCACGCAACTCGCGTAGGGCAGCCGTCGCAAATAGCGCTGCAACTCGCGCTGGGTGATCAGCACCGAGCTGGCCGGGAGATAGGCCAGCACCATCCACCGCCAGTCGAGCGCGGCCGGTTCGATCCGCACCGCAGCATACTTGAGTTCGGGTTGCTTGGACTGCGGATCGATGGCTGGCGACGTCAGCGAGTTGACCCCGTGTGCGGCGCCGCTCTGGCGCTCGCCGCCGCGCATGCGCCGCGCCAGCGACGACGCGTCCTGCGCAGCATGACCGCCAAGGTCGCCGGAAATATATTCCTCACCCCAATGCATCGGCATGAACGCCTGGTTCACGCCGATTGCTTCCGAGCAGTTGACCGGTAACACCATGCTGCCACGCCGCGACGTGACCTTCACCAGGCTGCCTTCACGCAGGTTAAGCCGTTGCGCGTCGGTCGAGTTGATCTCGAGTACCGGCTCTGGTGCGTGGGCAAACAGGGTTGGGACCGTGCCCGTGCGGCTCATGCCATGCCACTGATCGCGCAAGCGCCCGGTGGTCAGCGCGAACGCATAGCGGGCGTCGACCGGTTCCGCCACGTCGCGATAGCAAACGTTGGCAAAGCGCGCCCGCGTGGTGGGCGTGGGAAACACGCCGTCTTCATAGAGACGCGTGCGCCCGCTGCTCGCGCCTACCGGAAATGGCCACTGCTGCGGCCCTCGCGCTTCGAGCAGAGCCCACGACAAGCCGCCGATATCGAGATCGCGCCCGAGCGTCGTCGCGCGATGTTCTTCCCAGATCGCCTCGGCCGCGGTATAGGGAAACAAGGTGGGCAGGCCGAAGCGCCAGCGCGCCTCCAGCCGCTGGCCGATGCTGGCGGCGATTTGCCAATCGTGGCGCGACTCGCGATACGGCGGGAGCGCCGCGCGTACGCGCGAAATACGGCGTTCCGAATTGGTCACCGTGCCCTCTTTCTCACCCCAGGTGGTCGCGGGCAGCAGCACATCGGCGTAAGGCGCGGTCGCCGTGTGCGCATAGGCTTCCTGCAGCACGACAAACTCGGCGCGCTCGAGCGCGGCGCGCACCGCGGGCTGGTTAGGCAGCGATTGCGCCGGGTTGGTACACACGATCCAGACCGCCTTGATCGTGCCGTCCCCCAGTGCATCGAACATTTCGACGGCGGTTTTACCCGGCCGCGACGGGATTCCCGGCACTTGCCAGAGTCGAGCGATTTCGGCGCGATCGTCGGCGTTGTTCGGATCGCGGTGTCCCGAGGCCAAACTGGCCATGCCGCCGACCTCGCGCCCGCCCATGGCATTGGGTTGGCCTGTGAGTGAAAACGGTCCGGCGCCTGCTCGGCCGATCTGGGCGCTTGCCAGATGCAGGTTGATCAGCGCCGCGTTTTTAGCCGTGCCGCGCGACGACTGGTTCAAACCCTGGCAATAGAGCGACAAGGTGGGGCCGGCCGCGAACCAGCGCGCCGCGCGCACGATATCGCCCGGGGGCAGTCCGCAGATCTGTCCGGCCAGCGACGGTGTCAGTTCACGCACCGCTTCGCGCAGCGCGTCGAAGCCTTCGGTATGGGCATCGATGTAGTCCTGGGCGATCAGGCCTTCGTCGAGCATCACATGCAGCATGCCGTGGAACAGCGCCACGTCGGTGCCCGGCAGCAAGGGCAGGTATAGCGTGGCGTCGCTGGCGCTATCGGTGCGCCGCGGGTCGGCGACGATGACTTTCAACGCCGGATTGCGCGCGCGCGCTTCGTCCAGGCGCCGGTACAGAACCGGGTGTGCATAAGCGGGGTTGGCCCCGACAATAAACACGACCGACGCATGATCGAGGTCTTCGTAGCTGCATGGCGGTGCGTCGGCGCCCAGCGTCGTCTTGTAGCCGCTCACCGCCGAGCTCATACACAGGCGCGAGTTGGAATCGATATTGTTCGTGCCGATCAGCGCGCGCGTGAGTTTGTTGAAGACGTAATAGTCTTCGGTGAGCAACTGTCCGGAGATATAAATGCCGACCGCGTCTGGGCCGTGCTCGTCGACGATCGCGCCCAGGCGCTGGGCCACCGTATCGAGTGCGGTGTCCCAGCTCACCGGCGTGCGGGGCGCGTCGCGCGTGAGCCGCATTTCCGGTTGCGCCGCGCGCGTTTGCGCATAACGCAATGGATCCGCGCTCAGATGCAGCGTGCTGCCCTTGGTGCACAGTTTGCCGAAATTGGCGGGATGGTCAGGGTCGCCCCGCACCGTCACAATCTGTTCAACGCCGTCCGGCTCGACCGTGCTGCCGACGATTACCCCGCAGCCGACGCCGCAGTAGCAGCAGGTCGAACGGGTTTCCTTGAGCACGGCCTGAAGGCCCGGGCGGTCACCGGCGGTTGTCATCCGCGCGCCGGATTCGAAGCCGGCCGGCTGGCGACAAAAGCGATCGGCTGTACGGCAGGATCGGAAGCCGAGGTACCGGAAGTCGGGATTCGAGACATCGCGGTTTGAGAAGCGCCAGGCAGATCGTGGGCATGGGCTGCATCGCCCGCAACGAGCCCGACACCGATCGATGCCAGTTCGCTGCGCTTGAGATAGATCACGTCCGCGTCGCGCCGTATTTCGAAGCGGGGCGTACACCCTTCATCGGGCGGCAAGGCCACGCCGTCGTTGAGTTCGATATTGAAACCGTGCAGCGGGCACGCAACGCGCTCACCGTGCACGATGCCTTGCGACAGGGGGCCGCCCTTGTGCGGACAGCGATCGAGCAACGCAAACACCCGGTCGCTCGCGGTGCGAAACAGTGCGACGTCAGGACCTGCGGCCCGGCGTATCACGCGCGAGCCCAAGGCCGGGATGTCGTCGACCGTGCAAATTTTCAGCCAGTCTGATTGGGTCATTGCTAACTCCTGCACAAAGGGCCGGCCGCCTGTGTTCGCGGCGCGGCCATATCCCGGTATTTAGATCGGATCTCGATGCAGCGGCCAGCCGCCGCCTTCAAGTAACGCTGAGCCCCAGCGGTTCGCTCAAGCCATGTCGAACACCAGGGCTGGGTTCAGCGAGCTTCACGTGACGTCGAGCACCAGCGGTTCGAACTGGCGCAGATCGACATGTGCCTGCGCGGGCTGGTGCCACGGATCGGGCTCATCCTTGAGCGACAGCTGGAGCCGTTCCCAGAGCGCTTTTCGATAGCCCGCATCCTCGACCACTTTCGCCTTGACATAGTCCAGCCCGACGCGCGAAACGTAATGAATCGTGCGTTCGAGGTACCAGCCTTCCTCGCGATACAACTGCAGGAACGCCCCCGAGTATTCAAGCACCTCCTCGTGAGTCGCAACCTTCACGAAGAACTGCGCCACCTCGGTCTTGATCCCGCCGTTGCCAGCCACATAAAGCTCCCAGCCCGAATCGACGCCGATAATGCCGACATCCTTGATCCCGGATTCCGCACAATTGCGCGGGCACCCCGACACCGCCAGCTTGACCTTGTGCGGCGCGTACATGCGCCACAGTGCGCGCTCGAGTTGCTGGCCCATCAACGTGGAGTCCTGCGTGCCGAAGCGGCACCACTCGGAACCCACGCACGTTTTCACGGTGCGCAACGCTTTGGCGTACGCATGCCCGCTGGGCATGCCGAGGTCGTGCCAAACGCCCGGCAAATCTTCCTTCTTGACGCCTAGCAAGTCGATGCGCTGACCGCCGGTCACTTTCACCGAGGGAATCTGATATTTGTCGACCACATCGGCAATCCGGCGCAACTCGCTGGAGTTGGTCATGCCGCCCCACATGCGCGGGATCACCGAATAGGTGCCGTCCTTCTGGATGTTGGCGTGCGCGCGTTCATTGATGTAGCGCGATTGCGGATCGTCTTGCGCTTCAGCGGGCCAGGTGCTCAGCACGTAGTAATTGAGCGCGGGACGGCAACTGGCGCAACCGTTCGGGGTACGCCACGCCAACATGCGCATGGCGTCGGGCACCGAAAGCAGCTTGTGCTCGCGGATTGCGGCACGCGCGTCGGCGTGCGTATGATCGGTGCAACCGCACATCGGTTTGGCTTTGGGCGCCGCCGAATAATCGCCGCCGACGGTGGCCATCAGGATCTGTTCGACCAAGCCCGTGCACGAACCGCAGGACGCCGACGCCTTGGTATGCTTGCGCACGTCGTCGAGGGTAAACAGGCCTTTGTCCTTGATCGCGCTGACGATGGTGCCTTTGCACACGCCGTTGCAGCCGCACACCTCGGCGCTATCTGCCATCGACATCGCGCGATTCTCGCCGCTGTGGCCGGTATCGCCCAGGTGGTTTTCGCCAAAGATCAACGAATCGCGGATCTGGTCGATCTCGCGGCCTTCGCGCAGCAGGTTGAAATACCATGCGCCATCGGCCGTGTCGCCGAACAGGCAGGCGCCGACCAGCTTGTTGTCGCGAATCACGAGTTTCTTGTAGACGCCGCTGATCGGGTCGGACAGCGTGATGTCTTCGGTGCCTACGCCGCCCATGAACTCACCGGCCGAAAACAGATCGATGCCGGTCACCTTGAGCTTGGTCGACGTGACGGAGCCGCTATAGCGGCCGATGCCGAGTTGGGCCAGATGGTTGGCCGCCACTTTGGCCTGCTCGAACAGCGGGGCGACCAAGCCGTACGCGATGCCGCGATGGCTCACGCATTCGCCCACGGCGTAGATACGCGGATCGTAAGTCTGCATGGTATCGTTGACCACCAGGCCGCGATTGACATGCAGCCCTGACGCTTCGGCCAGTGCGGTGTTGGGGCGAATGCCTACCGCCATGACCACGAGGTCGGCCGCGATTTCCGTGCCATCCTTGAATTTCACTGCGCGCACGCGGCCATTGTCGTCGCCAAGTAAAGCCTCGGTTTGCTGCGACATGAGAAACTTCAAGCCGCGTTGTTCCAACGAGTTCTTCAGCAGATTGGCGGCGGTGGCGTCGAGCTGGCGTTCCAGCAGCGAATCGGCCAGATGGACCACCGTGACGTCCATGCCGCGCGTCTTGAGACCGTAGGCCGCTTCCAGACCGAGCAAGCCGCCGCCGATCACGACGGCGTGCCGATGTTGAGTGGCCGCTTCTATCATTGCGTGCGTGTCGGCGATATCGCGGTAGCCCAGCACGCCTCGCAGTTCGCGCCCGGGAATCGGCAGCATGAACGGGTTGGAACCGGTTGCCAACAGCAGCCGGTCGTATTGCGCCTCGGTGCCATCGTCGGCCACCACGCAGCGGCGCACGCGGTCGATTTTGACGATCGTCTTGCCGGTATGCAGCGTGATGCCGTTATCGCGATACCAATCGAAATCATTGAGGATGATCTGCTCGATGGTCTGCTCCCCCGATAACACCGGCGAAAGCAGAATGCGGTTGTAATTCGGATGCGGCTCGGCACCGAAGACGGTAATGTCGTACAGGTCGGGCGCGAGCTTGAGCGTTTCTTCAAGCGTGCGCACACCGGCCATGCCGTTGCCGACCATCACCAATTTCAGTTTTTTCATCATCGTCTCCAGGCTATACGAGGCTCGGCAGGCCCGTTGAAATTCAGGCCGCCTCGCGTTTTGCGGGGTGCACCTGCTTGCGATACAGGAAGTCGAGCACCGCGGCGCGACAGGCGTGATAAGCGGGGTCGTCGGCTAGCGCCACGCGGTCACGCGGACGCAGTAGCGTCACCGGCTGGATCGCGCCTATCGTGGCGGCCGGCCCATTGGTCATCATCACGATCCGGTCGGACAGCAACACCGCTTCGTCCACGTCGTGCGTCACCATGACTACGGTGCTGTGGGTCGCGGCCACGATGCGTATCAGCTCGTCTTGCAGATGCGCGCGGGTCAGCGCGTCCAGCGCGCCGAACGGCTCGTCCATCAGCAGCACTTTCGGTTCCATGGAAAGCGCACGGGCGATGCCCACGCGCTGTTTCATGCCGCCGGAAATCTCATGCGGGCGCTTGTGCTCGGCATGCGTCAGGCCCACCAGGGCGAGTGCCGCCATCGTGCGTTCGCGCAACTGGGCCTTCGTCTCGGTGCGGCCGAACACGCGTTCGACAGCCAGATACACATTGTCGAAGCAGGTGAGCCAGGGCAGCAGCGAGTGGTTTTGGAACACCACGCCGCGCTCGGGGCCTGGCCCCGAAATCTCACGGCCGGCGCAGATCAAATGGCCGGTGCTCGGTAGCGTGAGGCCTGCGATCAGGTTCAGCAGCGTCGATTTCCCGCATCCCGAGTGGCCGATCAGCGCGACGAATTCACCTTTGGCGATATCGAGGTCGATCTCGCGCAGCGCCACGAACGGCCCCTTGCGCGTCTTGAAGGTTTGCCCGACACCGCTGATTTGCACGAACCTGTCCTGGTTTTTTTCCATGATCGTTGGCTCCTTATGAGTCGTAGCTGAAACGGCGCGCGAGCAGCATCAGCGACTGTTCGAGAATCAACCCGACCACGCCGATCACGAAGATCGCGACCAGAATGTGCGCAACGTTGAGGTTGTTCCATTCGTCCCAGACCCAAAAGCCGATCCCGGTGCCACCGGTCAGCATCTCGGCGGCGACGATCACGAGCCAGGCGGTGCCGATCGACAGTCGCACGCCGGTCAACATATAGGGCAGCACAGCGGGAAACAGCACCTTGGTGGCGATCTTCCATTCCGACAGCGCCAGCACGCGCGCGACGTTCAGGTAGTCCTGCGGCACGCGTGTCACGCCCACGGCAGTGTTGACGATCATCGGCCAGATCGAGCAAATGAAAATCGCCCAGATCGCCGCCGGCTCCGCATGCTTGAACAGCAGCAGCCCAAGCGGCAACCACGCCAGCGGCGACACCGGGCGCAGCAGACTGATCAGCGGCGAGATCATCGCGTTGATAAAGCTGAAGCGGCCCAGAATAAAACCGCTCGGGATACCGACCAGCGCGGCCAGGCCGAAACCGATCGCCACCCGCCACAGCGAGGCCAGCACATTCCAGCCTATGCCTTGGTCGTTGGGTCCGTTGCTATAGAACGGATGGGCGAACAGCGCGTAGGCGGAAGCCCAGGTCGCCGCCGGTCCCGGGATGGCGGGCACCTGGAGGCTGACCAGTTGCCACACGATCAGAAACACCGCCGCGCCCAAGAGCGGCGGTGCTACCGCGGCCAGTACCCGCGCCAACGCGTCGCGGCGCGCGGCACGCTTGTTCTCGCTCAGGGCTTCGCGTGCCCGCACGGCGGCGCGGCGCTCGGCCTCTTCCGACGCGTCCTGCGCCAATGGCCGCAGTGCGTGGCTTTCTTGCGCATTGAGCGATGCCAGGGCGGGAGTCGGTGTGCTGGCTAAGGGTTTGGCGCTGACACTCATGGGATAGCTCCTCATTTACGCGTGTATCTTGAAGCCGTCGGCGTAAGCCTTGGGCTTGCTCGGATCCCACACCACGCCGTCGATCAGGGTCGCGCCGCGCATGTCCGTTTTGGGCAAAGCGACGCTCGCGGCGGCTGCCCCCTGCTTGTAGACGTCGATGCGGTTGACCTTCTTGGCGACCGCCAGATAGTCCGGATGCTCTTTGAGTAGGCCCCAGCGTTTTTGCTGGGTCAGGAACCACATGCCATCCGACAGGTAGGGGAAATTGACTGCGCCGTCTTCGAAAAAGCGCATCGGGTTAGGATCGTCCCAGGTCTTGCCCAAGCCATTCGAATAACGTCCGAGCATGCGGTCGATGATCACGTCTTCGTCCGTGTTGACGTAGGACTTGGTGGCAATCGTCGCGGCCGTTTTTTGCCGATTCGAAATCGAGGCATCGATAAAGCGCGAGGCCTCCAGGACGGCGGCCACCATGGCGCGCGAGGTATTCGGATACCGCTCGACAAATTCGGCCGTGGTGCCCAACACCTTTTCCGGGTGGTCTTTCCAGATGTCCTGCGTGGTGACGGCGGTGAAGCCGATTTTGTCCGCGATTGCGCGCGCATTCCACGGCTCGCCGACGCAGAAGCCGTCCATGTTGCCGACACGCATATTCGCCACCATCTGTGGCGGCGGCACCGTGATCGAACGCGCGTCGGTCATCGGGTTGATGCCGTTGGCGGCCAGCCAGTAGTAGAGCCACATGGCGTGCGTGCCGGTCGGGAAGGTCTGCGCGAACGTGTACTCGCGCTTTTCGCGCTTCATCAGCGCGGCCAGCGTCGCGCCGTCCGTTACGCCTTTTTGCGCCAATTGGCTGGATAGCGTGATGGCTTGGCCGTTGTGGTTGAGGGTCATCAGCGCGGCCATGTCTTTCTTCGGGCCGCCGATGCCGAGCTGCACACCGTAGATCAAGCCGTACAGCACATGTGAGGCATCGAGGTCGCCGTTCACCAGCTTGTCGCGCACGCCGGCCCATGACGCTTCCTTGCTGGGCGTGATTTTGATGCCGTATTTTTTGTCGAAGCCCAGCGTGGACGCCATCACCACCGAAGCGCAATCCGTCAGCGGAATAAAGCCGATCTTGACCTCTGGCTTTTCCGGCGCATCCGAGCCGGCCGCCCAGGCGCCGGCGCGCACGCGCGGATCGACCATGCCCAGAATGCTGACGCCCGCCGCGGCTTGCGCTGCAACCGACAGCAATTTACGTCGCTGCGGGTTTTGCGGGGCGTGCAACAGGTTCGAAGCCGGCTTGCTCGTTTGCGTCATAGTGCTTTCTCCGCGACAAAAAAAAAGCGTCCCGAAACGTGCGTGTGCGCAGCGCAGTCGCTGTGCATCGTTACGTTTCGGGACGCCGTTATCCCATTAGCGCGCCCGTCATTGGGCGCACTGAATTGATTGAGACCGCCATTGGCCTCCTACGACTATATGCAATCGCCGTGCCAATGCACCAGGGGTGGCGCTTCGGCACACTGGAAAGCCAGTGTGGGCGGGGGGCTGGTCGCGAAGGGAAGTACGAGGCGCCGACGCAGGTGGCTACGCACAACGTGTGGCGCGTTCGCTCTTGCGGTGCGGGGCCTTACGCGAATGGTGCGTATTTTGTGGTGCATTGCACCATGCGAGTGCCGAAAAAGTTGGATGTAACTCCGGCTGGGGCGAGTTGCGGGTGTTCGGGAAGCGGGCGGGGCGGCGGCGCCCGCGGCGGCTTCGCCTTCAGCGCGATTTAGCTCAGTGCCGCGGAAATGTCGATAATGCGCTGCGCGGCGTCGGCGATCCGGATGTTCTTTTCCATCGCGAGCTTGCGCAGGCGCCGATAGGCCTCGTCTTCGGTCACTTGGAGTTGCTGCATCAACAAGCCCTTGGCGCGCTCCACGACTTTGCGTTCGGCGAGTTTGTTGCGCGTCTCGGCCAACTCGCTGCGCAACTGCTGTTCGAACTGGAAGCGCGCGTATGCAACGTCGAGTACCGGTTTGACACGATCCGGCTTGAGCCCGTCGACGATGTAAGCAGTGATGCCGGCGGCAATCGAGGTGCGAATCCGGTCATTGTCGGTGTTGTCGGTAAACAGCACGATAGGGCGCGGCGCATGCTGCGTGCTCACGCAGACGTGCTCGACCAGGTCGCGGGCCGCGGCTTCCGATTCGATAATCAATAAATCCGGCTGACTCGCTTCGATCAGGCGCGGCAGATCCAAATCGGCGTCCGCCACACTGACCAGCTCATAGCCCGCGTCGGCCAGGCCGGAGCGGATCGCGCCGACATCGTCTTCATGAGAGTTGAAGGGATCACGCACGAGCAGGATGCGCAACGGCACAGGTGCAATCGCTGCGGGGCCTGCGGAATCGCCCGGCCCCAGGGCCGTAGCGGGTGCGGAAGACGGTTTTTTCATCAAAGTCCCGGCAAGGGAATGCGTATGGCGTCCCCCGGAAGATACAGCAAGTTTTACGCCTAAAATATTCCGATCGATATCGCGATGGAGCAAGCCTGAACAGCGGGCGATCGGTAAGCCAATCGATTTGGACGCGCCCCCAAATATAACCATATTGCTAGGAGGGCAACCCAGGGAACATAATAAGCGCCGCTGCAACGGACCTATTTACGGCTCGCGGCACGAGACCGATTCAATGCGCACGCTTGGTTGCGGGTGCCCGAGTTAGCCCCTGGAGAGACCCAAATGACTTTCGTTTTCCCCCCCGCCCCTGCGGTTGCGGTTCCTGTTGTCGGATCGGAGCAGCAGTTCGCGGTTCGCCGCATTTACTGCGTCGGCCGTAATTATGAAGCGCATGCGCGGGAAATGGGACACGATCCCGATCGCGAGCCGCCATTTTTCTTCTGCAAGCCGGCTGACGCGGTGGTGTATGCGCCTGCCGGCGAGACGGCCGACTTCCCCTATCCCTCGCAGTCGCAGGACGTGCACTACGAAATGGAAATGGTTGTCGCGATCGGCAAGCAGGGCAAGGATATTCCGGTCGAGCAAGCTTTGGACCACGTCTACGGTTATGCGCTGGGCCTGGACATGACGCGCCGCGATTTGCAGGCGCAGATGAAGAAAATGGGACGGCCGTGGGATATCGCCAAGGGCTTCGATTACTCCGCGCCGCTGGGCCCCATCCATCCGGTCAGCGCAGTGGGGCACCCGAGCGAAGGGGCGATCTGGTTGAAGGTGAATGGCGTGGACCGTCAGCGGTCGGACGTTTCCCAATTGATCTGGTCGGTGCCCGAGACCATCGCCTATCTGTCGACCTTGTTCGAATTATTCCCGGGCGACTTGATTTACAGCGGCACACCGGAAGGCGTGGGTCCGATCGTGCGCGGCGACCTGATGGTGGGCGGCGTGCAGGGTTTGGGCGAGATCACCGTCAAGGTTAGCTGAGAGGGTTGGCTCGGACACCTAGCCGAGAAGCCGGGAGCACATGGCGCGATCGGCCGGAGAAGATCGCGCCGCTAATGACGGTGCGATAAAACCAAACGACGCATGAACCGGCGCACGCGACGTCGTACGACCTCGCGTTTTGGCGTCGGCACTGTCCGAGGAGACATGGTTTGAAGTTATATAGCTATTTTCGCAGCTCAGCCGCGTATCGCGTTCGGATTGCATTGAATCTGAAAGGGCTGCCTTATGAGATCTTGCCTGTGCATTTGCTCAAGGACGGTGGCCAGCATTGCGCCGCGGACTACACGCAACGCAATCCGGATGCGCTGGTGCCGACCATGACGCTCGACGACGGCACAGTGCTGCATCAATCGTTGGCGATGATCGAGTACCTCGAAGAGATCCATCCCACGCCCTCGCTGCTGCCGGGTACAGCGCTGGACCGTGCATATGTGCGCGGGATCGCGCAGCACGTTGCTTGCGATATTCATCCGATCGACAACTTGCGCGTGCTGGGTTATTTGAAGCGCCTCGGGGTTGACGATGAAGCGCGTAGCGACTGGTATCGGCACTGGATAGAGGTCGGGTTCGTATCACTTGAAACGCGGCTGGCGAAGAGCGCCCACACAGGATTGTTTGCGTTGGGAGATACACCTACGATGGCGGATGCCTGCCTGGTCCCGCAGATTTTTAACGCGCATCGGTTCAAGGTCGATATGGCCGCATTTCCGACGCTGCAACGTATTTACGAGCACGCAGGGACGTTGGACGCGTTTGCACGCGCGGCACCCGCGGCACAACCTGACGCTGAATAAGTGACGATTTCGATGAATGGCTTGACGGGGCTAGGCGTCTCGGGAGGGGCTTTTGCCGCGGGTCTGGGGCTGGGCGCTAGTTTGATCATCGCGATCGGTGCGCAGAATGCGTATGTGTTGAGACAAGGTTTGCGCCGTGAGCATGTGGGACTAAGCGTGGCGATCTGCATCGTGGTCGACGTCTTGCTGATTGCGCTTGGGGTCGGTGGGATGGGGGCGTTGCTTGGGGCCATGCCCAAGCTGCTTGCCGTGATTCGTTGGGCCGGCGTGCTGTTTTTGGTGTTGTACGGGGCGCGCGCGTTCCGTGCAGCGTGGCGCGGCGCTGGACATTTGGAGGCGGCGGAGCAGGTGAGTCAGTCCGCCGGCACGGCCGCGTTGACGGTGCTGGCGTTGTCTTTGCTCAATCCTCATGTTTATCTCGATACCGTTGTGTTGCTGGGTTCGATCGGCGCGGGATATGGGCAACCTACCAGCCGGTGGTTTGCTCTGGGAGCGATGACGGCGTCGGTGGTTTGGTTCACCGTGCTCGGTTATGGCGCGCGGTTGCTGATTCCGCTGTTCTCGCGCGATATGGCGTGGCGGGTGCTGGATGGAGTGATCGGCGTGGTGATGTGGGGAATTGCGGTGTCGCTGGTGCTGTGAGGGCGCGTTGCTGAAACGGCCGGGCGCACGAGCGTTCGGCCCGGTCGTTGTGCCGCACTACCGATAGCCGATACCTCGTGTCGCTTCGTTAGGCCGCTTCCTTGATCGACGGCCGCTTGGCCACGAGCCGCAGCGAGATGGTCAAACCTTCGAGCTGAAAGTGTGGGCGCAGGAACAGCTTGCCCCGGTAGTAACCGGGCTTACCCTCCACATCCTCGAGCGCCACAGCGGCAGCGGCCAACGGCCGGCGCGCTTTGGTTTCCTGCGACGAATTGGCCGAATCCGCGTCGACGTAATTCATGAGCCATTCGTTGAGCCAGCGCTGCGTGTCCTCGCGCGCCTTGAGTGTGCCGGCCTTGTCGCGCACGATGCACTTGAGATAATGCGCAAAACGAGAGCACGCGAACATATGGGGCAGCCTCGCCGCCGCGTTGGCACTGGCGGTCGTATCGGGGGTGTAGAGGCCGGAGACTTCGGCGGCCTTTTGCCGTGATTGCGCCTCGCCGCAGGAGGCGTGATCGGTGCCCTTGCGACGGATCAATGGGATAAAGCCACTGCGCGTGAGCTCCGCTGCGCGTCGACCTGAAATCGCAATCTCGGTTAGGCATTCGATATCCACGCTCCTATCGTCGGCGGGGAATGCGTGGCAAGGCAGGTCCTCTACAGTACCGCCCGATCCCACACCGCCCATCGGGGAGCACCAACCGTACAACCTGAAAGAACGATTGATATTGATGCCCATCGCATAGGCCGCGTTGAGCCAAGCGTACCTCCGATGATCGAAGCCGTCGGTGTCTTCCTCGAAATCGAATTCGCCGACTGGATTTGTTTGGGCACCATAGGGCAAACGCGCAAGAAAGCGCGGCATGGCCAAGCCGACATAACGCGCGCACTCAGTATTGCGCAGTGAGTTCCACGACGCGTATTCGCGGCGCTGCGTGAAAATCCGGGTCGGTTCGAGTGAGTGCGCCAGCTCCTGCCAGGACTCCATTTGCAATAACGACGCAGACACGCCTGATATGATCGGCGTGTGCGCTGCGGCCGCCACCTTGGCTAGCGCCCCCAGCAGATCGACATCGGGCGGCGTGTGGTCGAAGTAATAGTCGGCTATCAGGCAGCCGTAAGGCTCACCGCCCAACTGACCGTACTTTTCTTCGTAGATCTTTTTGAACAAGGGGCTTCGCTTCCATGCGAGACCCTTGTAGCGTCGCATTGTGCGACGCAGCTCGTCCTTCGAGACATCCATGAAGCGAATCTTGAGTTTCTTGTCGGTCTCGGTGTTCGAGACGAGATGGTACGCGCCGCGCCAAGCCGATTCGAGTTTCTGAAACTCGCTGTGATGCAGGATCAGATTGATCTGATTCGACAACTTCCGGTCTATCTCCGCGATGGTGGCTTCAATGCTCCTGCTTGAGTCGTCGCAGAGGGCGTTGGACTGTTGTCGTGGCCGCCCGGCAAGCGTTTGCACCGCCATTTGCTTGGCCAGCTGCGTGCGCGCATCCAGCAAGTGCGCGAGCGAGTCGACTTGGCGTGCGATGGCGGCGGGAGAGAAATCGTCGATACGCTCGAAGGTCATCTCGACCCGCAGTTGCCCGCTTTCCGACAAGGCATTGGGGACCATGAACGTCACTCGCGGCCGAATGGCTTTCATCCACTTATCGAAGTTGTCGATATCCACATCGATGAACGCACGCTGAGAGACAGGTGGCAATGCTTCGAGCGGTTTGCCCGAAAGATCTGCAAGCACACCCATCACGAATGGCAGCTCGACCTTCTCGACTTTCTTATCCGAGCCGTGGGCATCGATGTCATATTCGATCTGCACACGGAGCGCGTGATCGCGCTCGACGATTTTTTTCGAACTATGGGAAACGGACATGTTGACTCCGTAGACGATGTAGATTGCCGGTAAGGAAAGAATTGGTCATTAGGATTGGTCGTTACGGGTGTGCGTCACGGGTGTGCGTCACCGGTGTGCGTCACGGTAAGCAGCGAGCACATGCGGCTGCGCATCGGTCCCGCGAAAAATCGGTGTCTTCGCAGTGTGGCTCGCTGGCCTCGGGCGAGTTGGTAATCCACAAGGGCAACTGGTGCTCCAGGCCGTCAACCGGAATGGCTTGCAAGCTCGATGAAATGCCCAGCAATGCGCGCCGCAATTCCGGTGTCTTCATGAGCGCCGCTATCAACCACGCGCTGCGGATGCGGCGATCGCCGAAGGTCAGGGTGGCGAGCACCCATGCATGCTCGATAGCCAATTGGAGATGAGGTGAAAAGCCGCTGACGGAACCGGCGCCGCAAGGCAACACAGCCAATGCGCGCGCTATGTCGCGATCGAGCACCGCGCTGTCCACTTCGCCATGACGCAGAATGCGGTGCAAATCGCTGTCGGGCAATTGCAAGAGTTGATGCAGCCAGTGTGCGAGATCGACGTACGGATTGCCGCGCAGTTTGCAAAAATCGGCGGCTGATTCGATGCTGATAAAAAGGGTACCGCCGAGCTTGCCAAACAATGCTTGTCTCGAAATGGTCATAACGTATGCCCGATGATGATTACGCTGCAAGATGGGAATGTCATGCTCGAATTTATAAAGCAAAACGGATTCGATTTGTACAACCAATCAAGTTTTGGGCACGTTGGGAGATTTTTGAAGCGCGATGCGCCATGGCGGGGGAGGTTATCTGGTCCTATCTAAAAGTTCGGTGACGAATTTTCCGGGTCATTCTCCAAAATTTTATGGGAAAAACGGGATTTTATATATTGATTAGGATAACGATTTATTTATTTGGTATGGACGACGCCCCGACGACGTTGCAGCTCAAGTGCTTGGAGCAGTTCGTCGGCCGGGGCTACACAGCGGTGGCGTGCGTCATCCCAGCAGAGTTGCTGACGCAGTGGGGAGCGACCGAATACTTCGCTCTTATCCTTGACCTGATTTCGCGGTACTTAGCCGAGCAACGCGTCGGCGAATTCCGTCGCGGAAAATGGCTGCAGATCCTCGACCTTTTCGCCCACCCCAATAAAATAGACGGGTATCGGTCGTTGCCGCGCGATCGCGGCAAGGATGCCGCCCTTGGCCGTCCCGTCCAGCTTGGTCACGATCAGGCCGGTCAGGCCGAGCGCATCGTCGAAGGCCTTCACCTGAGCCAGCGCGTTTTGCCCTGTATTGGCATCTATCACCAGCAACACTTCGTGCGGTGCGCCGTCCATGGCTTTGGCGGTAACCCGCTTGACCTTGCGCAGCTCCTCCATCAGATGCAGTTGCGTCGGCAGCCGCCCAGCCGTGTCGGCCATCAACACGTCGATATTACGCGCTCGCGCGGCGCCCACTGCGTCGAAGATCACGGCGGCGGGATCGCCGCCGTCCTGGGAGATCACGGTCACCTGATTACGTTCGCCCCAGATCGCCAACTGTTCGCGAGCGGCTGCGCGAAAGGTGTCACCGGCCGCAAGCAGCACAGATTGTCCGTAGTGTTGCAGATGTTTGGCCAGTTTGCCGATGCTGGTGGTTTTTCCCGCGCCGTTGACACCGGCGATCATGATGACCAAGGGCTTGGCTCGCCCGAGCACCAGCGACCTTTCCAGCGGCTTGAGTAGATCGACCAGCATTGTGCGCAAGGCGGCCTTGACTTGCGCCCCTTCAGTGAGTCGATCCGATTTGATCTTGAGACGCAATTCGCCGAGCAGATATTCGGTGGCGTCGACGCCGGCATCGGACATCAGTAACGCGGTTTCGAGCTCCTCGAATAGCGCCTCGTCGATCTTGACGCCGACAAAGATACCGGTGAGCCCGGCACTTGTTTTTGACAGGCCGCTGCGCAATCGTGCCAGCCATGAGCTGCGAGCCGCCGGTTCGGGGGGCGGCGGCGGCACGATCGTGTCGAATTCCGCCGTGTCGAAACGCAGCGCCGCGGATGATTCAACAGGATCAGAGGCTGAGCGGGTCGGCGTGCCGACTTTCGTACCGATCTCGACAGGGTCGAGGGTTAGCCGCGCCGAAACCGCGGGCGGCTCAGTGGGTGTATGCGTGGTATCCGCGCTCGGCATGTCCGAGCGTGGCTGCGGCTTGCTTGGCTGTGACGTGCTCGGCTGTGCGGTGCTCGGCTGTGACCCGGGCGCGCGCGGCTCAAGCGCACGCGGCTTATCCGCTGCCCCCGTAGGCGCGTCCGAATCGGGGCCAAGGACGCCGGCAGAAGAGGGCGCGTCGGAATCGTCCGCGATCGGCGTAACGCGTTGTGCATCCGCAGGCGGCGCCGATTCAGGCTGATTGCCCTTAAATCGCTTGAAAAAACTGAACATTATGAAAAACTCGAATTCGTCGAGACGCAGCGTAGCGGCTGCGCCAGGTCTGAGACCGGGGACACGCACTAACTAGCGGGCATGCCATGTTTTCAAAAAGAAGCGTAACGGCGCGCCGATGCCGTAAGACACGGTGCAAGTCGATACAGCCAATATCTAAACCGATGTATTGGAATTAACGCGGCGGCATGGTCGCGGCGAAATCGAGACATCCGAATTGAAGCCTCGATATTGAAGCCTCGGTACTGACGCATCGAAATGCATCGGAACCGACATCGCGGGCACCAGTTTACCAGAGCCCTTGCGCATTCCGCGCCCAACCTGCTTGGCGTCGCGCCGGGCTGCGCGGCCAGCACATGCTAGTGTGCATGCAAGCGGTATGTCCGCAACCGAGTACGAGCATGGTATGTTTCCGGTTTTACGCGCCGTCCTGCGCCGGCTCGCAGGTCGCAGCGATGCGCCCGCGCTTCTCGCACTTGACTTGACCCTTGGCTGCAATGCAGGCTTACTCCAACTGATCGCTTCATGCCACGTCCTATTATTCGCCACACACCTAGCGATGCGCAAAAGCGCGCAACGCGCAACGCGCCCCACCAGATCCGAATTATCGGCGGGGAATGGAAGCGCACGCCGCTGCCCGTGGTCGATCTCGAAGGCCTGCGACCCACGCCCGACCGTGTGCGCGAAACACTATTCAATTGGCTGGGTCAGGATATGAACGGCCAGACCTGCCTTGACCTGTTTGCGGGCAGCGGCGCGCTCGGCTTCGAAGCCGCGTCGCGAGGCGCCGCGCGCGTGGTGATGGTCGAGCGCGATGGCCGCGCCGCGCAGCAACTGCGTTCTACTCAGGACAAGCTGGCGGCGCGCACGGTTGAGGTGGCACAGGCCGATGCGCTAAGGCTGGCGGCCGGGCTGCGTCCAGGCACGTTCGATGTGATTTTTCTCGATCCCCCGTTCGAGGGCGATTTGCTGGCGCGTGCCCTGGTGCTCTGTTTGCCACTGGTCAACGCAAGCGGTGCTGTCTATGTAGAGGCCGCATTGCCGCTCGCACGCCTGGCCGAGAATCAGCCCGAAGACGTTGCGTTGCGTGGCGGCACGTTATTTCCGTCGCTGTCGGATTGGCAGGTGAGCCGGGAGGGACGCGCGGGCGCGGTGCATTATCATTTGCTGCGCCGCAAAAATGAGGAATAATGCGCATTCCGTCGACGCGGGCATAGCAGCGTGCGTCGCCGTCCGACGCGGTAAGATGGATGGCCGCACGGGTATATCTCGCAAGCTGACGCGGCCGTTGGCGTGCACATCATCGTAAGCAGTTGGTCGACAAGGTGGATCCAATGAATCGAGCTAAGACTGAGCAGACTCGACAAGAGAGCGAGGAGAAGTCCATGGTTATCGCAGTCTATCCGGGCACGTTCGACCCATTGACACGTGGACACGAGGATCTGGTGCGACGCGCATCGAGCATTTTCGATCGGCTCGTAGTAGGCGTAGCCGACAGCCGCAATAAAAAGCCGTTTTTCGACCTCGAGGAGCGCCTGACGATTGCTCGAGAAGTATTGGGCCACTACCCCAACGTGCAAGTAGAGAGTTTTACCGGACTGTTAAAGGATTTTGTCCGCAATAACAACGCGCGCGTCATCGTGCGTGGCTTGCGCGCCGTTTCGGATTTCGAGTATGAATTTCAGATGGCGGGGATGAATCGCTACCTGCTTCCCGATGTGGAAACGATGTTCATGACGCCATCGGACCAGTATCAGTTCATTTCAGGCACGATCGTGCGCGAAATCGCTCAATTGGGCGGAGATGTCAGCAAGTTCGTGTTTCCGTCGGTCGAAAAATGGCTCAATGACAAGGTCGCGCAACCCCAGTCGCTGCCTTAGCCACCTGGTTGATGAGCGACGTGCCTGCCGCCGCCGGGTTGCGGGTACATTCAGTAGCAGAGAGTAAAGCATGGCCCTGATGATTACCGATGAGTGTATCAATTGCGACGTATGCGAGCCGGAATGCCCGAATGGCGCCATTTCGATGGGCACCGAGATCTACGTGATCGAGCCGAGCAAGTGCACGGAGTGCGTCGGGCATTTCGACGAACCGCAGTGCCGCGAGGTCTGCCCGGTGGAGTGCATACCGCTGAATCCTGAGCATGTCGAAAGTCAGAGCGAGCTGCTCGCCAAATATCAGCATTTGACTGCTGATAAAGTCTGATCAGTGCCAGATCGGCGGCATATATCGCTGATTGGGCTGTCCGACAGCAGGCCGTTCGCAGCGCGCTTCGATCAGGCCGGCCGGTGCAGCAACATCATCGCCCGTTCCAACTCCCCTTTGACCACGTGAGGCATGACGGTAGTCGCGCGTTCCAGCGACGCGTCGATCATTTCCTGCTCTTCCCGGCGCGGCGGCTTCAGCACGAAGTTCGCCACATCGGGGCGTGCGCCCGCTTTCGCGCTTTCCGGCAGCAAGTCGCGCGGATGGCCTATGCCTATGCGCAGGCGCCAGTATTGTTGCGTCGTCAGATGCGCGCTGATGTCCTTGAGGCCGTTATGGCCGCCGCTGCCGCCGCCGAGTTTGAGCTTCACCGTGCCGGGCGGCAAATCGAGTTCGTCATGCGCCACGAGAATCTGGTCCGGCAAAATCTTGTAGAAGTGGGCTAGCGCTACGACGGACAGTCCCGACCGATTCATGAAGGTCTGTGGCTGCAACAGCCATACCTCTTCGCCGTACAGGCGCGCGCGAGCGAGCACGCCATTGAAGCGGCTTTCGTGGCGCAGGGTGGCGCCGGCATCGCGCGCCAGCGCGTCGACCAACCAAAAGCCCGCATTATGGCGAGTGGCGGCGTATTCCGCGCCAGGGTTACCGAGGCCGACAATCAGCTTGATCATCGCAGTTCGATCTCTCTAATAGGTTAGTCGGATGCAGCATAAAAAAAACCCGCCGGGCGAGCCGCGGCGGGTTTTTCGACCTGTCGCGCGTCATGCCTAGGCACACCGCGCTCAGATCCGCAGCGGTATCAGGCAGCCGGTGCGTCTTTCGGTGCCTCAGCAGCAGCAGGCGTTTCTTCATCGGATGCTTTGCCAGCCGGGATTGAAGCCGACACCACGACCGGATTTTCCAAGTCGAGATGCTGGACCAATTCGACACCCTTGGGCAAGGCGATGTCTTTGGCGTGGACCGAATGACCGACTTCCAGTTTCGAAAGATCGATTTCGATGAATTCCGGCAGATCGGCCGGCAGACAAACGATTTCGAGTTCGGTGATCACGTGGCTGATGATACCGGCCGACAGCTTCACAGCCGGCGACAATTCCGGGTTCAAGAAGTGCAGCGGCACCTTGATGTGCAGCTTTTGCTTGGCATCGACGCGCTGAAAATCGACGTGCAGCACCAGTTGCTTGAACGGGTGATATTGCACATCGCGCAACAAAACTTGTTCTGTCTTGCCGGCAATTTCCAGATCCAGAATCGATGCGTGAAACGCTTCTTTCTTCAACGCGTGATAAAGCGCGTTGTGATCGATCTCAATCGATTGGGGTTCACTGCCAGCGCCATACACGATAGCCGGGGTTTTGCCGGCATTGCGCAGACGGCGGCTCGCACCCGTTCCCTGCAGACTACGCTCGAAAGCGATAACTTTCATTTTCTTCTCCCTATGACTACCCGCGACCAGGTAGTTAAAAAGGCCATGTCGCGGCGCCAAGCGATGCCGGCGCCACAATCTGGCCTGGTTTGCTGCTGACTGCAGCGATGCAGAATTCGTCTTGCTGCATCGTTTTTCCAGCACGTCGCCCTTGAGCGTCGCGCCGTGAATCGGAAATCAGTTTTCTTCGGCGAACAGCGAGATCACGGAGTCGCCACGACGAATCCGCGAGAATGTCTCGGCCAGGAGGCTGGCGCTCGACAACTGACGGATCTTCGCGCACGCGCGTGCTTCTTCGCCCAGCGGAATCGTATCGGTCACCACCAGCTCATCGAGCTCGGACGCCGCGATGCGGGCCCCGGCGCCGCCCGACAGCACCGGGTGCGTCGTGTAGGCAAACACTTGCCGTGCGCCGCGCTCCTTCAAGACCTGCGCCGCCTTGCACAGTGTGCCGGCGGTATCGACCATGTCATCCATGATGACGCAGGTGCGGCCTTCCACTTCACCGATGATGTTCATCACCTCGGCGACGTTGGCTTTGGGCCGACGCTTGTCGATGATCGCCAGGTCCGTGTTCATTTGCTTGGCCAGCGCGCGGGCGCGAACTACGCCGCCAACGTCCGGCGACACGATCAACAGGTTTTCGTAATTCTGCTTGCGCAGGTCGCCCAGCAGAATCGGTGTCGCGTAAATATTGTCGACCGGGATATCGAAGAAGCCTTGTATCTGGTCGGCGTGCAGGTCCATCGTGATGATGCGGTCTACGCCAGCGATCTGCAGCATGTTCGCGACGACTTTGGCAGAGATGGCGACCCGCGCAGAGCGTGGGCGGCGATCCTGGCGCGCGTAACCGAAATACGGTATCGCTGCGGTGATGCGTCCCGCCGACGCGCGTTTGAGCGCATCGACCATGATCATCAGTTCCATCAGATTGTCGTTGGTCGGCGCGCAGGTCGATTGCAGCACGAACACGTCTTTGCCGCGCACGTTCTCCTGGATCTCGACCTGGATTTCGCCATCCGAGAACCGGCTGACCATCGCCTTGCCCAGCGCAATCCCGAGCGCCTTGACGACTTCCTGGGCAAGCGCGGGGTTCGCGTTGCCGGTAAACACCATTAGGCCGTCATTGCTGCTCATCTTGCACCTGTGTCTGGACTCTGCGATGACCCTAACGGGACGTGGGGCCTGAGATAGAGCGAGAAATTTGGCAGGGGAGGAAGGACTCGAACCCTCGCATGCCGGAATCAAAATCCGGTGCCTTGACCAACTTGGCGACTCCCCTACACTGACCGAGAATTTGCCGGGTTTGCAGGACTATCCGACAAATAAAAAACTTATGCTGCAAAAGCGAAAAGGGGGTGGCGGAGAATACCACTTGCCACGACGCTTTTCCACTTGTTCAGAGAATTGCTGGAACCTGCCAACAATCCATCGGACTGCAATCTGGCTTGCGCCGAGACTGCGGCGGCACGACTTTCAAAAGCGGCAAAAACACTCGCTCCCGATCCGCTCATGCGCGCCGGTGCCATTTTATCGACTTTTTCAAACCAGTCGAGCACCTGTGCGACTTCCTGATATTTCTTCACGACCACAGCCTGCATATCGTTGCGACCGAACTTCAGAGGCCACGCGTTGTCAGCATTTTGCTGTCCAAGAAAGTCCATAATTCTGACCACTTCCGAGTCCCTTGTCAATTCCTGCGCGCTAAATATTTCGGCGGTCGGCACGTGACACGCGGGCGTCACGATCAGGAAATGTCGCTCAGGCAGCTCGACCGCCTGCAGTGCTTCGCCCACGCCCTCGGCAAAAGCGTTCTGTCCGAATATGAACACGGGCACGTCCGCGCCCAGCTGCAGGGCCAGTGCTTGCAGTTGCGCGCGCGGCATGTCGAGTTGCCAAAGCCGATTCAGCGCCAGCAACGTGGTGGCCGCATCGGAGCTGCCACCACCCAGGCCGCCGCCCATCGGGATGCGCTTCTCGATTTCGATCTCGACGCCGAGCTGGCAGCCGGTGTGGGTTTGCAGCAAACGCGCGGCTCGTACGGTCAGATCCTGTTCGGCTGATACGCCCGCGACAGCATTGACACGCGTAACCTGCCCATCGTCGCGGCGCGTGAAGTGCAGCGTATCGCCCCAATCGAGCAACTGGAACACGGTTTGCAGGGCGTGATAGCCGTCCGCGCGCCGGCCGGTGATATGCAAGAACAGGTTCAGCTTGGCAGGCGCGAGGCAATCGCGCAGCGCATCGGGGGCGGCAGTCGGAGCGGAGACAGTCATGCAGGGCAGATCGGATAGGTGCGCAAAAGTGTGATTATCGGTCGAGCACCAGCTTGACGTCGAGTGCCGGGTCGTCGCGACTCAAATCGACGCGTTTGATCAGCGCGGTCTGCGCATCGTCGGCATAGGCGACGTAATCGATGGTCCACCCATCTTGCTCGATCTGCCGCATGCGGCCCGTGGCGGGGTCGGTTTGGGTTCGCGCGGGGCTATCCGGGGAGATCGCGGGTTTCAGCCAGTAGCGCAAGCCGTCTATCGGCAGAGGAAAACCCAGTGCGCGCTGCATCAGGCCCTCGACGTCCTGCGCCGTCTGCGTCGGTCGATCGGGCAGTTCCAGCGTCGCGCCGGAAGGCGATGCCACGACCCGCGCCATCGTCTGGCCCAGCGGATTGAGCAGTTGCAACGTGGCGCTTTCGCCTTGTTGCTGCAGGTCGAAGTTACCGTAGGCGTTGCGCTGCACGCCATTGCTGTCGGTGTAGCGTACTGCGAACCGGCCGTGGTAACTGGCATTCGTTCGCACAGCGGCCGCGTTGGCCGCGGGCGCATTTGTGGGCGCATTAGGCGCCGGTTTCAGTCCCGCGCAGGCGGTCAGCGCCGCCAACAGCGCGCCTGCCGCCACGCGACGCAAGATCCGGCGCGTGGCCTCGAAACGTTCAGTCATTACGGATGCTCGATCTGAAAGCGCTTGAGGGTGGCCATCAACGTCGTGTTGGTCGGGTCGACCTTGAGCGCCGCACGCCATGCCACTCGCGCGTCGTCTTGCTGGCCCAGCGACCACAGGACTTCACCGAGATGAGCGCCGATTTCGGCATTGGGCTGCATCTCGAATGCATGGCGCAAGATGGTGGCAGCGTCCTGCTTGTCGCCGGTACGGTACTTCACCCAACCGAGACTGTCCTGGATGAACGCGTCGTTAGGCGACAGATCGGCGGCCTTCTGCAGCAATTTGTTCGCCTCATCCAAGTTTTCGCCGCGATCTGCGAGCGAGTAACCGAGTGCGTTATAGGCGTTCGGATTGTTCGGATCGATCTTGATCAACTGACGCAGGACCACTTCCATTTGCTGATATTGCTGGTTTTTCTCGCAAGCCATCGCGTAGTCGTACATCAAGCCAGGCACCAGCGGAAATTGCCGGTCGGCGTCGGCGTAACGGGCCTGCGCCTGCGTGTATTGCTTGGCCTCCTCGAGCAGCGCGGCGTCCGTGCGGATCACCAGCAGTTGGTCGCGGGGGGCGATCGGCGTGAGCGATGCCAGCAGCTTGCGGGCGTCGTCGAGCTTATCCTGCTTGGCCAGCAGTTGAGCGCGTGTAACCTGTGCCTGTAGATACTGCGGACTTGCCGGATCGATCTTGTTCAGCCATTTGAGCGCCGCAGGGATCTCTTTCTGGTCGACTGAAATTTGTGCCAGATATAGATAACCGAGCGATGGATCGGCATTGCCATGCTGCTTTTCCGCTAATTCAGAGTATTTTTCGAGGTCCCGCTTGGCTTCATCGTAATGCGACTGCTGGACTTGCAGCATCGCCAACGCCAACAACGGCGCGGGATCGTCCGGAGTGGTCTTGCGGATCGCTTCGAACTGTTTCTGCGCATCCTCGAACAGCCCTGCATTGACGTAAAGTTGCGCGAGCGCGATGCGCCCGTTGCGCGAATTCGGATTTTTCGTGACGTAGGAGTTGAGCGCCGCAATCGATTCGGTGCGCTCCGACGGTCCAAGCTGCGCCAGCATCAGCGCCGCAGGTTCGAAATCGGGCTTGATTTGCAACGCCGCTTGCAACGACAGGCTCGCCGCATGTTCGTCGCCTGTGAGCGCCTGTTGGCGGGCGATGGCCAGCAGGGCGGCGGGGCGCTGCATGTCGCCCTTGAGCAGCGTTTGCAGCAATTGCAGGCCGGCCGCACGGTTCGGGGATTGTCCGATCAGGGTCTGCAGTGACACAATGGCGTCGTCGCGCGCGGAGCCGTCGCCGGTGGCCGGCGTGGCAGCGAGCTGAGCGGCCAGGAGCGGCTGGGCCTCGTCGAGATTGCCGGTGAGTACCAGCAGCGAAGCGTCGAGCTGATCGGCGCGTTGGGAATTCGGCGCATACTGGTGCCATAGCCGCGCTGCCACCAATGCATCGGCCGGGCTTTGCGCCCGCAACGCGATTTCGGCGGCGCGCTCGGCCATGCGAGGATCATGCGTATCGCGCGTAAGCGCCAGGTACGTCTGGTAAGCGGGCGCAGGCTGGCCGCGCTGCAGCGCCATCTCGGCCGCCAGCACCTGGAACATGATCTGGCTATCCAGTGCGCGCTTGGGCAGATCCTTCGTTTCATCGTCCACGGCGGCCGACGATGCGCTCTGCGGTGCCGGCGCAATCACTTCGGGCGCAGCCGACGGCGCGGCCGGTGCCGTTGGCTGGGCAGTTGCCTGGTGACTGGCCACCGCCCACAACAAACAGGCTGCGAAAGGAATCGCCCGCAATACGAGGGCAGTCGTCGACGACGAAAAAAGCTTCACGGAGGGGAAATTCATGGATGTCCGGGTTAGGTTTAAATGATTGTAACGCGACGGCCGGAATTACGGGCGTGCGCCCTGGCCGACCCGAACCCATTCAACGATAGAAATACTAGACAGACCAGTCATGCCAGAGTTGCCAGAAGTTGAAGTTATTCGACGCGGCATTGAGCCGCATATCGCAGGTCGGCGCGTAGAACGCGTCGAAGTCCGCACTCCCAAGTTACGCTGGCCGTTACCGCCGAGCCTGCCGGCGTTGCTGGCACAGCGCGTGATCGAACGCGTTGGGCGACGCGGTAAATACTTGTTACTCGAATGCGATACGGGCTGGGTGATCGTGCACCTCGGCATGAGCGGGACCCTGCGGATCATGCCGGCGGCCACGGCGCCCCACGCGCCTGGCAAACACGATCATGTCGACTGGGTTTTCGAGGATAACGTATTGCGCCTACGCGACCCGCGACGTTTTGGCGCCGTCCTCTGGCATCCGCGCAGCGATGGCGACGTGCACCAGCATGTGCTGCTCGCCAGGCTTGGTGTCGAACCGTTTTCACCCGAGTTCGATGGCGTGTTGCTGTATGAACGCACTCGTGGACGCAGTATATCGGTCAAACAGGCGCTGCTGGCGGGCGATATCGTAGTGGGAGTGGGGAATATCTACGCCTCGGAGACCTTGTTTCGCGCCGGTATCCGGCCGACCACCGCGGCGGGACGTGTTTCACTGGCGCGCTACGAACTGCTCGCGACAGAAATCCGCGCGACGCTGGCCGCTGCAATCGAGAAGGGTGGGAGCACCCTGCGCGATTTTGTCGGCGGTGACGGCGAAAGCGGCTATTTCCAACTCGAATATTTCGCCTACAATCGCGCCGGTCTGCCGTGTCGAGTGTGTGGCGCCTCGATCAAGCAAATCGTGCAGGGTCAGCGTTCGACCTATTTTTGCGCTACTTGCCAACGCTGATGTCGCTGCGGTTCGCGAGACCGACCCGGCGCAGATCCTGGCACTGCGTGGGCGCTGAGGTTGCCAGCGAAGTTGCCACCCAACTTGCCGCCGAATTTTATGTAATGGATTCAAATGATTCCTGTTGCTGAATTTGCCCATCGCCTGATCGTCTGGCAGCGCGAACACGGTCGCCATGACCTGCCGTGGCAAGGCACTCGCGATCCGTACCGGGTCTGGCTATCGGAAATCATGTTGCAGCAGACTCAGGTCGCCAGCGTGATTCCGTATTACCAACGCTTCCTTGCCAGGTTTCCGAACGTCGCAACACTCGCCCGGGCGCCGCTGGACGACGTGATGGCGCTGTGGGGCGGCCTGGGCTATTACTCGCGCGCGCGCAATCTGCACCGCTGCGCGCAGCAGGTGATGTCCGCGCATGGCGACGCTTTCCCGCCGTCGGCACAAGCCTTGGCCGAATTGCCGGGCATCGGCCGCTCGACTGCTGCAGCCATCGCATCGTTCGCGTTCGGCGCGCGTACTGCGATTCTCGATGGCAACGTCAAACGCGTACTCACGCGGGCCTACGGCATCGAAGGCTTCCCCGGCGAGAAAAAGGTTGAGAACACGCTGTGGGCGTTGGCCGAAGACCTATTGCCGGTGCCGGCCGCAACGCTTGCCCAGTGCGAAGCCGACATGAGCGCGTACACGCAGGGTTTGATGGATCTAGGCGCGACGCTATGCACGCGAGGTCAGCCAGCTTGCGGGCGTTGTCCTTTCGAGCCGGATTGCGAGGCGCGCCTAAGCAATCGGCAGCGCGTATTGCCACAGCCGCGGCCGAAAAAACTCGTGCCGGTGCGGCAGACGCTCATGCTGATCCTGCGGCACGCCGATACCGTCCTGCTCGAAAAAAGGCCGCCCAGCGGCATCTGGGGCGGCCTGTGGAGTTTGCCGCAAGCGGCCGACGAAGCCTCGCTCGCGATCTATGCGCAGCGCTTTGGACAGCAAGGGCCTTGGTCGAAGCTGACGCCGCTTACGCATGTGTTCACCCACTTCAAGCTCGAAATCGAGCCGCGTCTCGCCCAACTCGAGCAGCCGAACGTGCGCGCCGAGGACGACCCCAGCCACGCATGGGTGGCGCTGCATGAGATCGACGACTATGGGCTTCCGGCGCCGGTGCGGCGCTTGCTGGATGGACTGAGCGGTACCCTGCTGTAGCGCCTCAGCGCGTTAAAGCATGCCGTGCTGGAGCATGTAGTGATGCACCACTTCGAGTCGTGCCGCGGCGTCTTCCAGTTCCATCAACTTTTGGCGGGCACGCAGTGAAATCGGCAAAATTTCGCCGAGTCGATTGCTGACCCATGCCGGGTCGCTCAATTCGAACGGTTCCAGAAACGGCAGGCTGTCGGGATCGCGCTCGCCGAACGTGGTGATGATGCGCTCCAGCACTTCGGCGCATATACCCAAGCGTTCGAGGTGGACGTCGCCGTGCACCGGCGGGTCGCTCGCAATCAAGCTCGCATTGCCGCGCAACAAGCCATCGTTTTCGGCGTGCCACTCGAGCAGCCTGAAGCGGCTCGTGCCGCGTGTGCGTAACGACATCAATCCGAATTGTTCGATATCGATATCGATAATCTCGGCCAGGCAGCCGATGGTTTCGGGCGTGCTCGGCATGCCGGGCTGGGCAACCTCGGCGCCGCTATGGAGCAGACAGACGCCGAACGGCGCCTCGTCGCGCAGGCAGGTTCGCACCATGTCGATATACCGTGCCTCGAAAACCTTGAGCGGCAGCAGGCCGCCGGGAAACAGTACGGTATTGAGCGGGAAGAGCGGCAAGTCGGCGAGGATTTCGGACATGGTGTTGTCCCTCGGTGGAGAGCGCCAAACAGAGGCGCGGTCCTGCGGTCAATCGGAATGAACGCGAGCAGCGACAGGCGTGCCTTGAGTAACCCGGCCCGTCGCAGCGGGCGCCTCTGGCGGGGCAATCTCGCGATGCCGGACCAGCACATTGGCCTCTTTGGCAAAGCGCGCGCCCAACGTTTCGGCAATGTAGACGGAGCGATGCTGACCGCCGGTGCAGCCGATCGCGACCGTCAGGTAGCTGCGGTTATCGTCGCGAAAGCGGGGCAGCCATTTATGGATGTATGCCGATAGATCTTCGACCATCTCGCGTACATCGGGCTGTTCGACCAGAAAGTCGATGACGGGCTGGTCCAGTCCGGTCAACGGACGTAGCGCATGGTCGTAGTACGGATTGGGCAGTGTGCGCACATCGAACACCAGGTCGGCATCCAGCGGCAAGCCGCGTTTGAAGCCGAACGATTCGAACATCAGCGTCAGGCCGCCATGCTCGTGCTCCACGAATTTCTTGATCCAGGCGCGCAGCGTGTTGGCGCGCAGGTTGCTGGTATCGATCTGATGACCGAACTCGGCCAGCCCGGACACCAGTTCCCGTTCATGTTCGATCGCATCGGCCAGCGACGCTTGCGAGGTATCGGGTTCCGAATCGAGCCCGTCGGCACTGTATTGACCATGGCGTCGCCCCGATAGCGGGTGGCGGCGGCGCGTTTCTGAGAACCGCTGGATCAGCGCTTGCGTGCTGGAGGTCAGGAACAGCAGGTGCACCGAATGCTTCGCTTTGAGCCCGGCGATGACGAACGGGAGGTCGGGCAGCGAACTGCCGGAGCGCGCATCGATTGCGACGGCAAGCCGGTCATGGCCGTCGCTGGCAAGGAAGTCGGCAAGATCGGGCAAGAAACGCGGCGGAAGGTTGTCGACACAGTAGTAGCCGGCGTCTTCCAGCGCATTGAGCGCCACCGATTTGCCCGAGCCGGAAATGCCGGTAATCAGAATGATGCGCATAAAAAAGCGACCCGTTGCTGTAAGGGGGGGTATCGATCTGTCTATGCGTCAGTCGATGCCGAACAGCCATTGTAGCGCCACATGCGGTCAGATTCATGTCGATTGCGCGCGCGAGCGAGTTCTCAAGCGAGCTCGGTCGAACCCAAGCGTGCTCAGATCATCTTGCCGGGAAACTGGCTTTCAGGATCTTGCATCGCCAGCCGTTGCCGGTCCATGAAGTCGCGCAGAGTGTCGATGCCGCGTAATTGCAAAATGGTATTGCGCACTGCCGCCTCGACCAGCACGGCGAGATTTCGTCCGGCCGCCACTTGCAGCGTGACCTTGCTGATCGGCAGGCCGAGCACATCGACCGTCTGCGATTCGAGCGGCAGGCGCTGGAACTCGCCATCCGGGCGCTTGACCAATTGCACGATCAACTTGAGCTTCATCTTACGGCGTACTGCGGTTTCGCCGAAAATGGTCTTGATATCGAGCAGGCCCAGGCCGCGCACCTCGAGCAAGTTCTGCAGCAAGGGCGGGCAGCGCCCTTCGATGAAATCGGGCCCAAGCCGCACGATATCGACGGCATCGTCGGCGACCAGACCGTGACCACGGCTGATCAGCTCCAAGCCGAGTTCGCTCTTGCCCAGACCCGAGTCGCCGGTGAGCAGCACGCCCATGCCGAGAATATCCAGAAACACCCCGTGCATGGTGGAGCGAGGCGCGAGTATGCGCGACATGTAGAGGCGCAAGCTATCGATCACAGCGGCAGCCGACATCGGCGTGGTGAACAAGGGCGTCGATGAACGAGTACAGCGCAGCACGAGATCGGCCGGGGTTTCGACTCCACCGGCGACCACCAGGAACGGCGGCTCCAAGGCCATCAATTCCGCCATGTTGCGCTTGCGGTCGTCGTCGGACTGGCGCAGATAGTAGTCGAGCTCGGCGTCGCCCAGCACCTGTATCCGGTTCGGGTGTATCAGGTTCAAGTGGCCGACCAGATCGGCCGACGATGTCGCATTGGCGACGGTTTCAGCCGAAAATCCGCGTTCCCAGCCTTCGTGGCCGGTCAGCCAGGAAAGCTTCAACGACGAGGCATTGTCGTCAAAAATGCTTTGCGCGTTAATGCTCGAGGTATCCATCGAGGGGTCACTCCTGAACTACGCTGAAAGGGGCTGACAAAGGTGCTGGGAAGCGAGAACACCGCTGCGAAAATCGGGTCAGGGTTCCCACTGCGTCAAGAACGAGTGGATCGAAAGCGCGTCGGGCTCGGTGTTGAGGTGGTCGCGCGCGTCACGGTCTGAGAGCAGTTGCGCGATCTCGGAGAGTATCTCCAGATGCTGCTGTGTGGCTTGTTCCGGTACGAGAAGAAAAATCAGCAACCCTACCGGTTGCCCATCAGGCGATTCGAAAGGAATCGGTTCAGCCAGTCGCACGAACGCGGCGAGCGGCTGTTTGAGCCCTTTGATCCGGCCATGCGGAATAGCGACTCCTTCGCCCAATCCGGTCGAGCCCAAGCGCTCGCGGGCGAACAAATTATCCGTGACGACGCTGCGAGCGATCCCATTGTTATTCTCAAAAATGAGACCGGCTTGCTCAAATACACGTTTTTTGCTGGTGACCGATAGCCCGAGTACAACTTTATCGAGAGGAAGAAGTTTTGCTAAACGATTCATGTTGACACGCAAAAGCGTGTGAGTCCCGGTTCTAAAAAACCCTGCAAAAATTATCCAAAGCGCTCCGGCTCACTTGTCGGCACTTGCGTGCTTGTTGCCGACAATGTTCGATGCCCGAGCTTGCTTCAGCCCCGAATGCTCTGATTCCGATACCCCGCGAACCCGCCTGCGCCCGGAAACGAGGAATCCCCGCTTATGAACGAGAAGTTCCGGCTAATGAACAGGAAGTTCCGATTTATGAAGGGGAAGTTCCGGCTTTATTATAGATCAGCCGATCGGCCGATGGGGTCAACGGCAGCGCGGTCTAAGAATCTGCTCAAAATAAAACCGCTCGAGATGCGGGCGGCTTTAGTTTGAGTCGACGGCCGCAGGTCAGTGCGGCCACGCGGCCAATCAAGGCAGAGCTTCGCCGATGATGGGCTCCGGCTGATACTTGATCGCTTGATGCTGGTGTCCTTGCAGACGATCCTTGTGCCGGATTACCTGGCGATCCAGCTTGTCGATCAGTAGATCGATGGCCGCATAAAGATCGCTGTCGGCGCTTTCCACAAAAATCTCCTTTCCTTTCACATGCAACGTAATTTCCGCCTTCTGCCGCTTTTCCTTTTCCTTTTGGTTGTCGACTGCCAGAAGCACAGTGCCATCAATGACCTGGTCGAAATGGCGTATCACCCGCTCCAGCTTGGCGATCACATACTCACGCAACGCAGGCGTCACTTCGAGATGATGTCCACTGATTTTCAGATTCATAGCTGCTCTCCGTACTCAGGGCCGTGGCGCACTACGTGCATGGGCGGTATCGGTCGAGCCGGACACGAGGAATCGAGCGTGGCGCTGCGCGTGACATGCGTGGGCGGTGCTCGAACCTTGCATCCCGGTCGACCAGCTCATGACATGTGAAACACGTCGCGGCCGGTTATCGCCCGCCGCGAGATGCAACGGGCTACAAGGACTTGCGCAAGTTGACCGCAGGGATGCGCAGCGCTTCGCGGTATTTGGCAACCGTGCGGCGCGCTACGACAAAACCCTGCTCAGCCAGAAGTTCTGCAATGCGGCTATCGGAAAGAGGAGTTTTGGGCTCTTCGGCTCCTATCAGTTGCCGGATCAACGCGCGAATTGCGGTTGAAGACGCGGCGCCACCGGTGTCTGTCGAAACATGCGAGCCGAAGAAGTATTTAAATTCAAGCGTGCCGAAAGGTGTAAGCAAGTACTTACCTGTGGTCACTCGCGATACGGTCGACTCATGCAAACCTAGCGTATCAGCAATTTCCCGTAAAACCAAGGGACGCATAGCGATTTCGCCATGGGCAAAAAATTGCTTCTGACGCTCGACGATTGCTTGCGCCACCCGCAGGATGGTCTCGAAGCGTTGCTGGATATTCTTGATCAGCCAGCGCGCTTCCTGCAATTGTTGCCGCAGCGATCCGCAGTTGGGATCCGAGCGGTTGTTGCGCAGGATATTTGCGTACAGGCTGTTGATGCGCAAGCGCGGCACTACCTCGGGGTTGAGCTCCGCGCGCCAGCCGCTGGCCGTTTTGCGTACCAGTACGTCCGGTACCACGTAATCGGCCTCGGACTGTCCGAACGCTGCGCCGGGAAATGGCTCGAGTGAGCGGATCAGTGCATGAGCGTCGCGCAACGCGTCGTCATCGGTCTTTAACTGCTTGCGCAAGCGTGTGAAATCGCGCGCCGCCAGCAACTCCAGGTGATGCGTGACGATCTCCAGCGCCAACTTGCGCACCGGCGACGCCGGCAGCCGCAACAATTGCAACTTCAGGCATTCGGCGGCCGAGCGTGCGCCCACGCCGGGCGGATCAAAGCTGTGAAGCAGGGCAAGCGCGGCGTTGATCTCATCGAGGTCGATATCGAGTTCCGACGGCAAATCGGCCATCACCTCTTCGAGCGGGCTGGCGAGGTAACCGTCGTCGTCCAGCGATTCGATCAGGAACGTCACGAGCGCACGATCGCGCAGGCTCGCCTTGGTCATGCGCAATTGTGCAAGCAGATGGTCGCGCAAACTGGTCTGCGAGCCGTGTAGCTGCAGGGCCGGTGCGTCGTCCTCTTCGTTGCTGCTGCCCGGCCGGGCGTAGTCATCGAGGTTCCAGCTGGAGGCGTCGTCGCCTTCCCCGCCGGTATCGCCCTGGTCGCCGCCATGGTTCATGGCGCTGAAATCGTCGGCGCCGTTCGGCTCGCTGTCGGCATTGCGCTCGGAGCTGTCGGACGTGCGTGTGCGTTCCATCGTGTCGGGCACGCTCGGTTGCGGCGTGGTCGTGATCAGCGAGCCGTCGGGCGCTACCCTCAATGCGCTGGTTGTCCAATCGTCTTCGTTCTCGAGCAGCGGATTTTGCGCGATCGCCGTTGCCACCTCTTGCTGAAGCTCGAGCGTGGACAATTGCAGCAGACGAATCGACTGCTGCAGCTGGGGGGTCAGCGCAAGATGCTGCGAGAAACGGAGTTGAAGACTGGCTTTCATAGCAAAGAGCTGCGCATCGTGAAGACAAGGCCTGCGACACACGCGTCGCAGGTTGGCACATGGATTATCTCGAAATGCGCGTGCAGCGTGCGCGTTTCGTTGTTTGCTGGACACCGTCGACCGTTTGGCGGGCGTCGCTGCCGATTCGCGGGTGCGCCCGAGGCCCCAAGCGGACAGGCTAGCTAGGCAGCTCGGCCGCGCCAGCGACCAAAGGGGCCAGTCAAGGGTGACGGTTCCCTCTACACGCGGAACAATCCTTCACATGCGGAAATGTTCGCCCAGATAAACGCGCCGCACATGTTCGTTTTCGACGATCTCGGCGGGGGCGCCGGCGGCCAGCACGCTGCCATCGCTGATGATGTAGGCGTGGTTGCAGATGCCCAGGGTTTCCCGCACGTTGTGATCGGTTATCAATACCCCGATATTACGTTCTTTCAGGAAGCGGACAATTTTCTGAATTTCGAGCACGGCGATCGGATCCACCCCGGCGAACGGCTCATCGAGCAGGATAAAGCTCGGGTTAGTCGCCAATGCCCGTGCAATTTCTACCCGGCGCCGCTCGCCGCCCGATAACGACAGGGCAGGATTGGAGCGCAGATGCAGGATCTGCAGCTCTTCCATCAACGCCTCGGCGCGCTGCATCACTTCGTCCTGCGTCAGCGCCTTTCCGTCAGGACCCAGTTGCAATTCCAACACGGCCCGAATGTTCTCATCGACCGTCAATTTCCGGAAAACCGATGCTTCCTGCGGCAAATACGACAAACCCAGCCGCGCGCGTTCATGGATCGGCATGGTGCTGATAGATGCGTCATTGAGCGTAATCGTTCCCGCGTCGAGTGCGACCAGGCCCACGATCATATAAAACGACGTGGTTTTGCCCGCGCCATTGGGGCCGAGCAATCCGACCACTTCGCCGCTTTTGACGTCAAGTGATACATCTTTGACGACAGTACGCTTGCCGTAACGCTTTTCGAGATTGCGCACCGTCAGGGTATTGATGGTGCCGGCAGGGTTGCGATTCGGCAGCGCCGCGTTACTGTTGGCGCTTTGTGCTGCGCTCTGCGCGTGGCTTGGCGCTGCCGCTTCTGCCACGCTGGGTGCTCCGTTCGCGGCCGGGGTAAGGACAGGTTCGGTCACTGCGGCGCTCCATCGATCTTCGGCGACGCAGTGAGCGGCGTGGCGCCGCCCACTGCCGGCGCGCTCGCGGCGTTTTGCGGCAGCAGCATCGTATGTACGCGGCCGGTCGCATTGCCGGGACCTATCGCGTCCTTGCCCGAGCTGGCGGTATAAAAATCGCTGTGCCCGTCATAGGTGATCTTGCTGCCGTGTACTTCATCGACCACCAGTGCCAAGCCCTGCAGCCGCTGCACCAGCGCGCGGCCGGTCAGCACGGTGACATCGTTTTTCCCGTCGTAATCGATGCGTAGCGCATTGCCTTGCACGTATTCGTCGCCGACATCGCGTTTTTGGCGGAAATACGCCAGCGGGCTGCCGCTTGAGGTGGCCACCGCGTACTGATAACCCTGCGGATCCTGATGCACTTCGACGCGGTCGGCCTTGATGATGATCGTGCCCTTGGTCAGGATCACATGGCCGGTAAAAATATTGGTCTGCTTCAGATCGTCATAGTTCAGGTTGTCGGATTCCACATTCAGCGGCTTGTCGCGGTCGGCACGCTCGGCGTGCGCAGGCACCGGCAACAGCGCGAGCGGAGCGCCAAGCAGGGCGGTCAGCAGTATCGTCAGCAGGGGCGCCGCGCGACGCACCGGATCGAGGCTATGAAGCGAGTGTTTCATGCAGTCAAGTGTAGTCTGAATTATTTGGAAGGCGCGGCGGCCGCCGCGGGTTCGGATGCGGCTATCTGGCCGTGCACTTTACCCTTCAGGAACATCCTGCGGGTCGCGTTGTTATAGGTCATGCCGTCGGCATAAAGCACCGACAGGCCGCGTTGCAGTTTAACCGGCTTTTCCGTCTGGATCACATCGTCGTTGACGTAGAAGCGGAAATGTTGAGAATCGGCCTCCATTGCCGGGTCGCCCGTGCCCGCGTCGCGCAGCAGGCGGGCCTGGTCGTATAGATCGACAATCGACTGGTCGCCGTTCATGGTGCCGCGCTTGGCAAAGCTCGTAACGTCGGGTTGCCCCGGCGAGAACGCGCGGATTGCCGGCAAGGTCACGTCGGAGCTCGAATCGTCCTCGAAGTGCAACATGGTGGCCGCGTTCAGCCGGTACTGGGTCGAGCCCGTGGGGTCGAGCATCGTGACCGTGAAGTTGGTCGCGAAGGAGTCCGGGGTATGCGTCTTGGGTTTGACGGGCGCATCGTCGGCCACCGGCAAATTGAGCTGCAGCAGGTAATAGCTGCCTGCGGCGAGCGCGGCCAGCGCGATCACGGGCAGGATCGCCAAGACTCTTTCGCGCATCGTCACGACTGCCATCGCGTCAGATCCCGCAGGCACTGGCAAGCAGTGCGTCGTAATGATGCTGGGCTCGCAGCAGCGTATCGCAGACTTCGCGCACGGCGCCCTGGCCTCCCCGGGCTTCGGCCACCCAGTGCGCGCGGGCAATGACTTCAGGATGGGCATTGGCCGGCGCCGCGGCAAAGCCGACGCGCGTCATCACAGCCAGGTCGGGCCAGTCGTCGCCCATGTAGGCACAGTTGCCGGCGGCGAGACCTGTGACTTCGAGCAGTTGCGCGAACGCGGTGGTTTTGTCGTGTACACCCTGGTACAGATGGGCGACCCCGAGCTCCTTGGCCCGCACGGCCACGATTTCCGACTGGCGTCCGGTGATGATGGCGCTCGCGATGCCCACCGACGCGAGCAACTTGATGCCATGGCCGTCCAGCGTGTTGAACGCTTTCAGTACCTCGCCCTGGGCGCCATAGTACAGACGCGCGTCGGTCAGCACGCCGTCGACGTCGAAAATGACCAGGCGTACCCGTTGAGCCCGCTCTAAGGTCGAAAGCGGGGTCGAAGGCGGGGTCGAAAGCGCTGCGGTTGTCATCAAATAACCTTGGCTTCGAGCAAATCGTAAGTATTGAGCGCACCGATCAGCGCGCCCTCGTCGTCGGTCACCAGGATCTGGCCGATCTTGTGGCGTTCCATCAGTTCGACCGCCGCAACGGCCAAATGATCTGCACCTATCGTGCGAGGTTTTTTCGACATCACGTCGCTGAGCTTAAGCGCACGGAAGTCGCCGGGCTTGGCCAGCACGCGCCGCAAATCGCCGTCGGTAAAAATACCTTCGACGTGCGCATTGGCGCTCACTACCGCCGTCATGCCCATGCGTTTGGACGTGATTTCCATCAAGGCATCGCTGACGGTCGCATCCAGCCCCACGTGCGGCACGGCTTCGCCGGTGCGCATGATATCGCGCACATAGGTCAGCAAGCGCCGGCCCAGCGCGCCGCCGGGATGGGAGCGTGCGAAATCGTCGGGGCCGAAGCCGCGCGCGTCCAGCACCGCCATCGCCAGCGCATCGGTCAGCGCAAGCGCCGCGGTGGTGCTGGCCGTCGGCGCCAACTCCATTGGGCAGGCTTCCTTTTCGACTCGCGCATCGAGGTGCACGTCCGCCACCCTGGCGATACTGGATTGCGCGCGCCCGGTGATGGCGATCACGTGTCCGGCGGTCCGTTTGACGAGCTGGATGATATTCACCAGTTCCTCGGTCTCGCCGGAGTTCGACATCGCGATAAAGACATCGTCACGGGTGATCATGCCCAGATCGCCATGACTGGCTTCGGCAGGATGGACAAAAAAAGCGGGCGTGCCGGTGCTCGCAAGCGTTGCCGCCAGCTTGCGCGCGATATGTCCGGATTTTCCGATGCCGGAAACCACGACCCGGCCCTGACAATGGAGCAGCAGTTCCACGGCAGTGACAAAGCTCTGATCGATACGGTTGATCAGCGCGCGAACCGCGTCGGCTTCTATCTGAAGTACCTCGCGCCCGAGGGTAAGCGCCCGGTCGCCATTGATTTTCGCTATCATGCGCGGAGTATAACAAAGTGCCCTTTCATTTGCCCCAAGCCTTCCTGGCTAGGCCGCCGCGCAGCGAGGTACCGGTTACACTCTGCTGCACCGCTGTTGCACGTTCATCAGCACTTTCATTAGCACCTGCGTCAGCACCCGTGAGCACCGCTTTCTTACCGTTTTTGCCACCCTAGATTGGGATTTCCGCACGCATGACTTCACCGCTCGAGCTCACCCTGTTTCTGCTGCTTGCCGCCGTGGTCGGCGTGGTGATCTTTCGCGTGCTCAATTTACCCCCGATGCTCGGCTATCTGTGTACCGGCATCGTGATCGGACCGCACGCGGGCGGGGTGGTGACCGATTCATCGAGCGTCCAGTACCTGGCCGAATTCGGCATCGTGTTCCTGATGTTCTCGATCGGGCTGGAGTTTTCGCTCGGCCATTTGCGCTCGATGAAACGCATCGTGTTCGGGCTGGGGTTTTCGCAGGTGGTGTTTACGATCGCCGCGTCGGTGCTGGTCGGGATCGCTATACGTGCGTTCGTGCCGTCGCTGGGGTGGCAAGCCAGTTTTGCGCTGGGGGCTGCGATGGCCATGTCGTCCACCGCGATCGTCAGCAAAATGCTGGCCGAGCGACTGGAGCTGGAATCCGAACACGGGCGCAACATCATTGGCGTGCTGCTGTTCCAGGATCTGGCAGTGGTGCCGCTGCTCATTATCATCTCTGCGCTGCAAAAGAACCCGCAGGATCTGGTCGCGGAGCTCGGTTTCGCCGCGCTCAAGATATCGGTCGCGCTGGTGCTGCTGCTCTTCGTCGGGCAGCGCGTAATGAGCAAATGGTTCGACGTCGTCGCGCGGCGGCGTTCGCAAGAGCTCTTTATGCTCAACCTGCTGCTGGTGACCTTGGGCGCGGCCTCGATCACCCAGCGCCTGGGCCTGTCGATGGCGCTCGGCTCGTTTATCGCGGGCATGCTGATCGCCGAGACGCCATATCGGCATCAGGTGGAGGAGGACATCAAGCCGTTTCGCGATGTGCTGCTCGGGCTGTTCTTCATTACCACGGGCATGCTGCTCGACCCCATGGTGCTGGTGCATCACCCGATATTGGTGTTGCTGATGCTGCTTGGACCGATGCTGTTCAAGCTGACGCTCATCACCGGCCTGGCTCGCGCGTTCGGCGCCTCGTCGGGCGTCGCGATCCGTACCGGTCTGGGGCTGGCGCAAGCCGGCGAGTTCGGTTTCGTGTTGCTGAACCTGATTTCCACGCACGCGCTGGTCGACCCTGAACTGATCCAGGTCATCATTGCCTCGATGTTGCTTTCGATGCTGGCCGCGCCGTTCCTGATCCAGAACGCCGACCGGCTGGTGATGCGCGTGTCCTCGACCGAATGGATGCGGCAGTCGCTGCAAATGACCCGGATCGCGACGCAAAGCATCAAGACCACGGGCCACGTGATTATTTGCGGTTATGGCCGTAGCGGCCAGAATCTGGCGCGCATGCTGGAGCAAGAGGGCTTGTCATATGTTGCGCTGGACCTCGACCCGGATCGGGTCAGCGCGGCGGCGTCGGCCGGTGAATCGGTGGTGTTCGGCGACGCGGTGCGGCGCGAATCGTTGGTGGCCGCCGGTATCCATCGCGCCGCGGCTGTGGCGATTACTGCCGACAGCACCCCGGCTTCGCTGAAAATCCTGCACAACATCCACTTGCTGGAACCGACGCTGCCGGTGATCGTGCGTACCGTCGACGACTCCGATCTCGAAAAATTGCTTGCCGCAGGCGCAACCGAGGTAATCCCGGAGATTGTCGAGGGCAGCCTGATGCTGGCCTCGCATACGCTGGTGTTGATGGGCGTGCCGATGCGGCGCGTGGTACGGCGTGTCGAGGAAATGCGCGACGCACGCTACAGCATGTTGCGTGGGTATTTCCGCGGCGCGGACGATAGCGACGACGAGATCGATCACGAGCAGGCGCGGCTGCAGTCGGTGCCGATCGGCGAGCGCGCGGACGCGGTCGGGCGTACGCTAGGCGAGCTTGGCCTGGACCAACTGGGCGTTGAAGTCACTGCGATACGCCGGCATGGCATTCGAGGCGTGGAACCGGGACCCGAGACCAAACTGCGCGCCAACGACATTGCGGTGTTGCGCGGGTTGCCGGACTCGTTGGCAAAAGCCGAAGAGTCGCTCTCCAAAGTGCGCCGCGCCGTGCCGGAATGATAGAGGCGGCAGCCATCCTTCGATCTTGAACATCACACCGTTATTAGGAGTTGTTTTATGTCCAGCGCACCTGTTGAACATCCGTTTAATCCGGCCGATTTCTTGAGAGCGACGATACGTACCGTTCCCAATTGGCCGCAGCCCGGGGTGATGTTTCGCGATATCACGCCGCTGTTTCAGAACCGTAAAGCGCTGCGGGTGATGATCGATGTGTTTGTCCAGCGCTATATCGATACGCAGCTTGATTACATCGCCGGGATGGACGCGCGCGGATTCATCATCGGGCCGATTATTGCGTATGAGTTGAATTTGGGTTTTATCCCGATTCGCAAGAAGGGCAAGCTGCCGTACGAGACGGTTTCAGAGTCTTATGATCTGGAATATGGCAGTGCGACGGTAGAGGTTCATTCGGACGCGTGCAAGGCGGGAGATCGGATTATTTTGATCGACGATTTGATCGCCACAGGCGGCACGATGCTGGCCGGCAGAAATTTGCTTGAGCGCTTGGGGGGGGAGGTTGTGGAGGCGGCGGCGATTATCGATCTGCCGGAGTTGGGCGGCTCGAAGCGGTTGCGGGAGAATGGCGTGCGGCTGTTTACGGTGTGTGAGTTTGAGGGGGATTAGATTAGGATTGGGGGGAAGGCCCCCAATCCCTCGAAAGGACTAGTTCGGTTTCGATATTTGGCTGATTGCCAGTGCATCGATTGGGTGATGTTTACCCATGACGCTCACCCTAAGCGACGCGCGCACCCTGTCGATACGTCGAAACCGGCACCGGCAAGTACCCGTTCAAGCGCACACGCACCAGATCGGCCCGCTGTCCGACGGCGATGTTGCCGCGCTCGTTGAGGCCCACCGAACGAGCCGGATTTGCCGATACCGTGGCGATCGCACGCGGCAGCGTCCAGCCGCACACGCGCGGCAATTCAAACGCCGCATGCAGCAAGCTCGACGGCACATAGTCCGAGGACAAGATATCCAGCAGGTTGTGACTCGCCAATTCGGACGCAGGCACATTGCCCGAGTGCGAGCCACCTCGCACCACGTTCGGTGCTCCCATGATGATGCTCATGCCATGCTCGCGCGCAGCGGTGGCTGCAATCATCGTGGTCGGAAACTCTGACATCGAAATACCCTCGGCAGCCGCTTCGTGCACGTGTTCGATCAACGTGTCGTCGTGGCTCGCGAGCGGCAAACTCAACGTGCGGCAGCGCTCAACGATGGCACGCCGATGGGCGTCGGCGTAGCGCTGCTGTTCGTCGCGCAGGTCGGTCAGCGCGCTGCTCATCTTCTCGTCGCTCCACTTGCCATGGCGTTCCTGATACTCACGCCACTTTTCCGGGTCTTGCCATTGACGCTGGCCGGGCGTGTGGTCCATCACCGAGACCAGACGCAGCAGCGCGTGGTCTCGCAACTCATCGAAGGCGTCGACTACATCTTCGGTAGCGATCTCGCAGCGCAGATGCAGCAGATGCTCGGCACGCAACAGATCGTGATCGTGAAATTTCTGCATGGCCTTCGCGCATTCGACCTGCAATGCGCGTCCGCGGATGCCGACGTTGCTGCGGTCCCCGATCGCCAGCGCATCGAACACCGTGGTGATGCCGGCCGCCGCCACCTGCGCGTCGTGGATCACAAACGCGGCTTCGGTATTCCACATCACGCTGGGGCGCGGCGCGAGGTGCTTCTCGAGATTGTCGGTGTGCAGCTCGACCAGGCCCGGCAGCAGATAATCGCCGTGCCAGTCCTGCGCGTCGGAAGCGCTGGTGGTGCCGCGCGCGATCTCGCGAATCACGCCGTCCTGTACAGCGACGACGCCAATGAATTCTTCGTCCAGGGTCACGATCCGGGCGTTTTTGATCAACATGCGTGATGCTCCATCAAGCTAACAGGGTAGGGCGGCTGGACTTGTTCAAGCCACAGCGCGCAGTACGGGTTTGAGTTCGAGGCGGCGCGTGGCAACCTTGTTGCGGGTTTCTTCATCATGAAAAATGCCGACGATGGCCGCGCCGCGCTCGCGCGCTTCGACGATCAATTCGGCCACTACGTCGCGATTCTCGGCGTCCAGTGACGCAGTAGGCTCATCGAGCAGCAGAATCGGATGCTCGGCAATCAGCCCGCGCGCGATATTGACGCGCTGCTGTTCGCCGCCGGAAAACGTCGCGGGCGGCAAGGTCCACAAACGTTGCGGCACCATCAGTCGTGACAGCAGCGCGCGAGCGCGATCCTCCGCTTCGCGTGCACCGACGCCGCGCAGCACCAGCGGCTCGGCTACGATAGAAAGTGTCGAAACGCGCGGAATCACATGCAGGAACTGGCTCACGTAACCGAGCGTTTGCCGGCGCAACGCGATCACCTGATGCGGCGAGGCATGAGTCAATTCCGTGCACACTGCGTTGCCGCGGTGGTCCTGCGTGCGCTCGTTCGCGGGCGCGGTTCGGTCTGCCGACGCACCTCGGTTCGCAAGCGCACCGCCATCCGCACCCGCGGTGGCAGCCAAAGCCGAGCCGCGCACATAAATAGTGCCCGCGCTTGCCAAATAATTGCCATACAGGCAACGCAACAGACTGCTTTTTCCGGCGCCGGAGGGGCCGACCAGCACGATGCATTCGCCGCGCGAAACATCGAGATCGACCTTGTGCAGCGCGGGGATTTGCACGCCGCCCTGCGGATGCAAGGTAAAAGTCTTGGAGATGCCCACCGCGCGCAGCATCAATGCGTCATTGCCGGCGAAATCGCGCTGTGCTAGGTCGCTTAAGGTGTCGGTCCCGCTTGCAGTAAGGGTCATGTCAGGGCGCCTGTGAAGTAAGTTAGCGAATTCGTCATGCCTAGACAGGCAGTACCGACGACACCAGCAACTGCGTGTACGGATGCTGGGGATCGTCCAGCACCTGGTCGGTCAAGCCGGCTTCGACGACCTGGCCATGCTGCATCACCATCAAGCGGTGCGCAAGCAGGCGCGCTACACCGATGTCGTGCGTAACGACCAGCGCCGATAGATGCAACTGCGAGGTCAAGGTGCGCAGCAAATCGAGCAACCGGGCCTGTACCGACACGTCGAGGCCCGCGGTCGGCTCATCCATGAAAACCAGGCGCGGGTTCGTCACCAGATTGCGCGCGATTTGCAGCCGTTGTTGCATGCCACCGGAGAATGCTGCAGGCAGTTCGTCGATGCGCGTAGTGTCGAGTTCGACGCGGCCCATCCATTGCGCTGCCGTATCGCGGATCCGGCCATAGTGGCGCGCACCCACCGCCATCAGTGGCTCCCCGATATTCGCGCCGGCCGAGACTGCCGCGCGCAGACCGTCGCGCGGGTTCTGCTCGACGAAGCCCCACTCGGTACGCATCAGCATGCGCCGGCGCGGTTCCGACAGCGTCAATAGGTCGAGCCAGTCACCCTGGGTGGTAGCGTATTGCAGCGAACCGCCATCGGCCGGGGTACGCAAGGCGAGCGTATTGAGCAGGGTCGACTTGCCTGACCCCGATTCGCCGACCACGCACAGCACTTCGCCCGGATACATGTCGAAGCTGATGTTCTCGCAACCGATGCGGCTGCCGTAACGTTTGCTTAGTTGCCGGACTTTCAGTAAAGGTTCCATCATGGATGCTCCTGGGCTGCGGCGCCGGCTGTCGAGATGGCCGCGGCGCCGGCTGCCCGGGCCGCACCGTCGGCTTGCTGGCCCGCTGCCACGGCTTCTTGTGTTGCACGCTGTTCGCCGCAGTAATCGCTGTCAGAACATACGAACATGCGGCCGCCCGCATCGTCGACGATGACCTCGTCGAGAAAGCTATCGCGCGAACCGCACAACGCGCAGGCATGAGGCCAGCGCTCGATTTCGAAGGGGTGGTCGTCGAAGTCCAGGCTTTTGACCGGCGTGTACGGCGGAATCGCGTACAGGCGCCGTTCGCGGCCCGCGCCGAACAACTGCAGCGCCGGATTCATATTGAGCTTGGGATTGTCGAATTTCGGAATTGGCGATGGCGACGACAAATAGCGGTTATTCACAATGACCGGATAGTCGTAGGTGGTTGCAATGCTGCCGTGCCGCACGATATCTTCGTAGAGCTTGACGCTGATCAGGCCGTAGTCGGCCAGCGCGTGCAGCTTGCGGCATTCCGATACGCGCGGCTCGAGGCGGAACAAGGGCTCAGGCATCGGCACCTGATACACGATGATCTGTTGCTCGGTGAGCGCGCGTTCGGGAATACGGTGACGGCTTTGGATCAAAGTGGCCTCGGCCGTGCGCTGTGTGGTCTTTACCCCGGCGGTGCGCGCAAAGAAGCGGCGGATATTGACCGCGTTAGTGGTTTCGTCGGAACCCTGGTCGATGACCTTGAGCGTGTCGTGCTGGCCGATAATGGCCGCGGTAACCTGGATGCCGCCGGTACCCCAGCCATAAGGCAGCGGCATCTCGCGCGAACCGAACGGCACTTGATAACCGGGTATCGCAACGGCCTTGAGCAACGAGCGACGGATCATCCGCTTGGTTTGCTCGTCGAGGTAGGCAAAGTTGTACCCCGCGGTGACCTCGGGCACGGCGTCAGCGCCGGCGGGCGTTACGGCGTCGGCAACGTCGGCAATGTCGGCAATGTCGGTGATAGGAGCGAAAGCGGAATTCATGCGGCGTTCTCCTCGCGTGTGTCGTGCGGCGCAACGGCTTGCGCACCGGACTGCGGATTGGATTGCTCCGGTCGCAATGCAGGATGGTTTTCGCGCAGACGGCGCACCAGGTTCAGTTCAGACTGGAAGTCGACGTAATGGGGCAGTTTCAAGTGCTGTACAAAGCCCGACGCCTCGACGTTGTCGCTGTGATACAGCACGAACTCATGATCCTGCGCTGGCGATTGCGCGGTTTCGCCGAGTTCCTCTGCGCGCAGCGCGCGATCGACCAAGGCCATCGCCATGGTCTTGCGTTCGGCGTGTCCGAAGGCCAGGCCGTAGCCTTGGGTGAATACCGGCGGTGTGGTGCTGTTGCCGCTGAACTGGTTGATCATTTGGCATTCGGTGATTTCGATCTCACCGAGCTCAACCGCGAAGCCGAGTTCTTCCAGTTCCATTTCGACGGCGACATGACCGAGGCGAATCTCGCCCGCGAAAGGATGGGCGTTGCCATAGCCGCGTTGCGTCGCATAGCCCAGCGCCAGCAAAAAGCCTTCGTCGCCGCGTGCCAGGTTCTGCAGTCGCGTGGAGCGGTCGGCCGGGATACGCAACGGCTCGCGCGACAGGTCGCCAGGTTCGCTCGGGTTCGGCGATACGCGCTCCTGCTCGATCAGGCCTTCCTTGTCGAGCAAGGCGATCACACGCGGCATCGCCTCAGGCTCGGGCGCTTGCCCGACAGGCGCGGCATGCGGCGAGTCGCCCGCGGCCAGCAACGAAAAATCGAGCAGGCGCTGAGTGTAATCGTAAGTGGGCCCGAGGATCTGTCCGCCCGGCACATCCTTGAACGTCGACGAAATGCGCCGCTGAATCCGCATCTGTTCCGTATCGATCGGCACGGTGTAACCGAGACGCGGCAACGTGGTGCGATAAGCGCGCACCAGGAAAATCGCTTCGACCAGGTCGCCCGCCGCCTGTTTGATGGCCAGCGCCGCGAGCTCTTCGTCGTACACGGAGCCTTCGGTCATCACGCGCGCCACGGCCAGCCGCATTTGCTGGCGGATCTGCTGGACGGTGAGTTCGGGCAGCGCCGGGTCGCCGCGGCGCGCGTTGTCCAGCATGCGCCACGATTGTTCGATGGCGCGCTCGCCACCTTTCACAGCTACGTACATGTCAGATCTCCTCGACGCGCGTGGTGCGCGGTACACCGACTACAGCATCGTCGCAAACCAGGTACAGGTCGACGCCACAGGGGAACAGCGCGGTGAGGGCTGCGCGCTGTTGCCAGAAGCCATCGGGTAGACCGCGCGGCGCTAGCATCGCGGTATGTTCGATGCCCGGTCCGCTCAAGCGCAGGGTTGCGCCGGTGCTCAAGCTTTCTACCTGGATCAGCAGCGTGGTCGAATATTCCGGTGTTTCGGGGTCTCCCAACGCGAATTGCTCGAGGGGTGGCACGCTGAGCGCGTCGGCGATCCAGGCAAACGCGGCTTGCGCCGGATCCGCGGTGAGCGGCGCTCCGGTGTGGAAGCGCAATGCCGAAGCGAGCGCGGGATTCTCTTGCGCGAGCCAAACCGGCGTGGCGAAATCGCACAGCGCATAGAGCGCCGCGACGGCCGCACGCGGTGTTCCGGTCGCTAGCGCATCCAGCGCAACGGCTATGTGCTGGACGCGTCCGGGCCGTGCCAAAGCGTCGAGCAAGATGCGGAAGGTAGCTTGGCTATCGTGTACCGGATCGGCGAAGCCAGGAGCCAGACTGTCCCATTGCATTGCTGCAGGCGTGCCAGCTAGTGTTGAAGAAAGTGTCATCAATCGCCTCTGACCATCGTAAAGAATTCGACCCGGGTGGCCGCGGCCGCGTGACGCTGTTGATCGTGTTGCGTGGAGCGGGCTTCGGCTAGCGGTGCGATCACGCGCCGATACAGCAAATCGTGCAGCGCGGGCAGTTGCAGCAAGGCGTCGCTCAAGGCCGCCAACTCCGCGCAGCGTTTGTCGCGACCGAGCTGATAGGCCACACCCACCGTCGCGCTGCGTGAGTCCTGTGAACGCAAGCGCAGCGTGGCTCGCGTGACGGTCGCTTCGCCCAGATTGAACGCGTCGCCGCTGCCGCCGACCCGGCCGCGCACCATCGCCAGTCCGATTTCGGGGGCGCGTAACCAGTCATAAGGCGGTAGCCCATCGGGCAGCGCGGCATGCAAGGCTTCTTCTAGGTCGGCGCGCGGCGCCTGGGCAAGTACCGCGAGCCAGGCGCGCCGCGCTTGTTGAGCGTCGCTCAACGGCGACTTGGCGTGCGCATCGGGAGTAGGGGAGAGCTGCATTCGCGACACCTTGTATAAACGTCTATACGTCTATACTATACGAAAGGCCGGTGACGGTGCAAGGCGCATCTGCAGCAAAATGTGTATTCCCCGCGCTGGCCAATCCGAACCTACAATCTGGCACATGATTAAATCCGAGAGCAATGACATGGCTATGACATCGACGGAAAATGCCGCCGAGAATGAGTCCAATGCGGACTCCACCGTCAAGTCCGCGACCGACTTAGCGACTGACCTCGCGACCGCCGCATCGCCGAGCGGCGTCGAACGTGGCGCGGGCGTCGCCGTCTGGCTGCAGATCGAACAAATTTTGGCGGCGGAGATTGCTGCGCAGGGTTTTGGCGACGATGGGCGCCTGCCTAGCGAGGCGGAACTGGCGAAGCGTTTTGGCGTAAACCGCCACACCATCCGGCGCGCGATGCTGGGCTTGGCGGCACGCGGTTTTGTCAGCGTCGAGCAGGGGCGTGGCACGTTCGTGCAGCCCGCCGCGATAGATTACTCGATCGGGCGCCGCACGCGTTTTACTGAAAACTTGCGCGATACCAGCGCCGAGATCACTCATGAGGTGCTGGTGGCATGCAAGATAAAGGCCGAGCCGGTGGTGGCGCAAGCGCTGAAATTGCGCAGCGGTACGGCCGTATATCAGATCGACACGGTGCACTCGGCCGATGGCGTGCCCTTGTCGTGCGCGCGTAGCTGGTTTGCCGCAACGCGCTTTCCCGACATGCCCGAAGTGTTGCGGCGCCTGGGCAGTACCACGGCCGCTTTGGCCGAATTCGGCGTGAACGATTACACGCGGCAGTCCAGCCGTATCGGCAGCGCGCTGCCGGATGCCGAAACAGCACGGCGGCTGGGCATCAACCGTCAGCAACCCACCTTGGTGGTCGAGAATATCGACGCTGATCTCGACGGCGTGCCTATCAAGTACGGCATCACGCACTTTTCAGGCGACCGCGTGCAGTTGCTGGTGGAACCGGATAAGGATCTCGCGGCGCGCAAGCCGTGAGCGAGACTAACGATATGAGCGACGACATGAGCGAAGCGCACGCCGTCACTTTGACGGCCGACCAGTTCGGTCCCGAGGCGCGCTTTGCAGTTTATTACGCGCCACCCGCGGCCAGTGACTGGTGGCGCGAGGGGTGCCGCTGGCTGCAACGCGATCCCCATACGCACGCGGTGCTGGACGCACCGAGCGTGCGGGGGTTGAGCGGCAATCTGGCGGAATTGACCCGGGAGCCGCGTCGTTACGGCTGGCATGCCACGCTGGTTGCCCCGTTTCGCGCGGCGCCACAAGTGACGCCGACGCAGATCCACACTCATGCGCTCGCATGGGCTGCTCGGCAGCACCGTTTTGATGTGCCCGTCCAAGTGACTCAGCTCGACGGTTTTGTCGCCGTCGTGCCGGCCGCGGCGAGTGCTGCGGAGGGTGGAGATGCTAGGGCCGCGGTCGGCGCGCTTGCGGCCGACGCGGTGCGAGCGTGTGCCGTTTTGCGTGCGCCGCCCACGGCCGCTGAACTCGAGCGTCGCCGCGCCATGCAGCTCACTGCGCGCCAGGACGCGTTGATGCAGGCATGGGGATATCCGTTCGTGTTCGAGGAGTTCCGCTTTCATATGACGTTGTCCAATCGCGTGGAACCGGATGACGCGCGCGCGATACAGGCATGGTGGCAGACGCGTCTACCGGCGCTGGGCCCGCTGCGGCTCGATGGCGCGGCGCTATTCGTGCAAACCGCGCCGCAGCACGATTTCGTTTTGTGGCAACGCTTGCCCTTTGCGCGGGACTCCGCGTAATGAGGGGGCGGTTGATTTACGTCATGGGCGCTTCGGGCGCCGGCAAAGACAGTCTGCTAGGCTACGCCCGCGAACGGCTGGGCGGCTCGGCCATCCTGTTCGCACATCGCTACATCACTCGCCCGGCAGACGCGGGTGGTGAAAACCATATCGCCTTGACACCGGTTGAGTTCGCTTGGCGCCAGGCCAACGGCTTGTTCGCGCTGCAATGGGATAGCCACGGTCTGCAGTACGGCATTGGCAACGAAATTCAGACATGGCTTGAACTCGGCGCCGGCGTCGTCGTCAACGGTTCGCGCGCGCACTTGCCGCAGGCTTTGCAACGCTATCCCGGTTTGGCGGTCATCGTGATCGAGGCACGTCCCGAGGTGCTGGCGCAACGGTTGGCTGCGCGCGGGCGCGAAAGCGCCGCGGCGATCGAGGCGCGGCTTGCGCGTCAACCGGCGTTCGAATTGACCGCGCAGGTGCGCCATACTCGTATTGATAATTCCGGCACCTTGGCGCAAGGCGGCGAGGCCTTTCTGGCCGCGTTGCGCGTGCATGCCGCGCTCGACATCGAGTTACCCCAAGAGCGCGCCCCTCGCATAACGCCCGAGTAACGCGGGCTCGCCACGCGCACGACCTCTCTAGCCATTCGGCCAGTTTTGTGTGATACTGGTTGTCAGTATCATGGTGGCATGAATACCACTCAACGCAAAACGCTGGAAGCCATTTTTGCAACACCGGTCTCGGGGTCGCTGGAGTGGCAGCGTATCGAAACATTGTTCCTCAGTCTTGGCGCTCGCATTGTCGAGGGCGACGGATCACGGGTGAGATTCATGCTTAATGACGTGGTTGGCATCTTTCATCGGCCGCATCGGACGAAGGAAGCCAAGCGTTATCAGGTACGCGATGCGCGTGCCTTTCTGAAGGAAGCAGGGATCAAATCATGAAACCGATGAATTACAAGGGTTATGCAGCCCGCCTGGAGTATAGCGACGAAGACCAGTGCTTCGTGGGGCATCTCGCCGGCATACACGACGTCGTCGGCTTTCACGGCGATTCGGTGGCCGCGTTGCGCCTCGCGTTTATCGATGCCGTCGACGATTATCTAGCCAGTTGCGAGAAGCTGGGGCGGCCGCCGCAAAAACCGCATTCGGGCAAGTTCGTCTTGAGGCTATCGGAGGCCATGCATGCGCGCATTGCCATGCAGGCCGAGGCCGCCGGGAAAAGCCTGAATCAATGGGCGGTCGATGTGCTTGAAGGCGCCGCGCACGTCTGAGCGGCTTTAGAGGGCGCGTAGCATCAGCACCACTTCCGGATCGCGCTCGACCGATTCGGGCAGCTCGATCGCGCGAAAGCCCATCTTGGCATAAAGCGCCTGGGCGGCGATGTTGGCGCGATATACGTTGAGCGTGACGATCTCGCCATCGAGTGCATCGGCCGCCGTTTCGAGCAATTTCTCGCATAACAGCGTGCCGTAGCCCAATCCGCGCAGGTCGGGCGCAATGATCACGCGCGCCAGGTGCACGCGTTGCTGCGAACGCTGCAGCAGTTGACCGAAGCCGATCAATTCGCCGTCCAGCGACATGCACCAAGCGTTGTCGGCCTCGAATTCAATCGCTTCGGCGAGTTGCCATGATGCGATCGGGAACTCGACCTGCTTGCCGGCCCATAACAGGCACTGTTGTGCCGTGACTACCCAAGCACTTACGCTATCGAGATCGCTTTCGCGGGCTGCTCTCCATTCCATTCGGGTTCCTCTGTTGGTGCGAACGCTCCGATTTTGCCACCAAGCACCCGGTTCGGTGCAGCTCGTATTGGTTTTAGTTGGTAAAATCCGGGGTTTTGCCGCCGGAGTGCGTATGAACTTGCCGTCGCCGTTACCCTGTATAGCAGCCGCGCGACGTTTCGACGCCAGTCAGCATGTGCCATTTTTGATCGGTGCGGAGCAGGTCGGCTGGATCCGGCAACGCGATCTGCCGCTGTTGCATCGCTGGCCCGATGTCTTGCGCGACGATGGCGGCGCGATTTCGCTGGTCGAGCATTTCGACACGGTCGAGCTACGCAGCGCGGCGTTGGCATCGGTGATCGGCGCGCTTGCGGCGCAGGGCCACATTCCCGGATGGCGTGATGAAACCTATGCCATTCGCAACGACTTCGACGCGCCGCCGCTGGCATTTATCGAACGAGCCGCTTCGCGCTTCTTCGGCACCATGACTTATGCGGCGCACCTGAACGGCATCGTGCGGCAGGCCGCAGCGCAGACCTTGGTCTGGATCGCGCGGCGCAGCCTGGGCAAGCAGACCGATCCTGGCATGCTCGATAATCTGGTCGGCGGCGGCATCGGCTGGGGCTACGGTGTGTTCGAGACGCTGATCAAGGAGTGCTGGGAGGAGTCGGGCATCCCACCTGAGCTGGCGCGCACGGCCAAGCCCGGCGGCACGCTGCATGTGCTGCAGGAGCTGCCGGAGGGCACGCAAGCGGAACAGATTTTCGTGTTCGACCTCGACGTGCCGGCTGATTTTGCGCCGGCTAACCAGGACGGAGAAGTCAGCGAACACCGACTGGCCCGCATCGACGAAGTGCGCGGCTGGATCGCGGCCGGCGAGATGACGGTCGATGCGAGCTTGGCCATGCTCGATGCGCTGATGCGCGCGGACCTGCTCAGCGCCCAGGATTGCCCTGGTCTCGACGCACTGTATCGTTTGCCTGACTAGGCGTGGCGCCTGGGCTGCGCATCTGCTCGCTCGATTGAGCGCGGGAAGTCACGTTGCTGGGTCGGCTGATTGACTCAGGTTATTGAGCCAAATCGCTGGGCCGAAGTTTATTAAGTCAAATAATTGCCACTCAGCCAAAAGGAGTTGCGGTCATGCCGACCGAGCATAGTTATATCCTGAAACTGTCCTGTCCCGATCGCCCCGGTATCGTGCATGCCGTGTCGGGTTTTCTGTACGAGCGGGGCAGCAATATTCTCGACTCTGCCCAATTTTCGGCTCAATCCTCGGCGCAAGCGGGCGCCCCCTCTCGCGGTGAGTTTTTCATGCGCGTGCATTTTCAGCATGGCGGGGAGTCGGATCTTGCAGCCTTGCGCACCGCATTCGGTGCGCTCGCGCTACCGTTCTCGATGCAATGGGAGCTGCATGATGCAGCGGTCAAACCGCGCGTGATGATCATGGTGTCGAAAATCGGTCACTGCCTGAACGATCTATTGTTTCGCTATCGCACCGGGCAATTGCAGATCGAGATTCCGGCGATCGTGTCGAATCACAAGGATTTCTACCAACTGGCGGCGAGCTACAACATCCCGTTTCATCACCTGCCGCTGCTCGGCTCGTCACCGGCCGAAAAGGCAGCCCAGGAAGCACGCATCCTCGAAGTGGTCGATCAGCACGAGATCGACCTGGTCGTGCTTGCGCGCTATATGCAAATTCTGTCGCCGGGCCTATGCGAGAAGCTGGCCGGGCGGGCGATCAATATTCATCACTCGTTCTTGCCCAGTTTCAAGGGCGCCAAGCCGTATTACCAGGCGTTCGACCGCGGCGTGAAGCTCATAGGCGCGACTGCGCATTATGTGACGACCGATCTCGACGAAGGTCCGATCATTGAGCAGGAAGTGGAGCGCGTCGACCACAGCATGGACTCCGATCATTTGACCGCGATCGGCCGTGATGTCGAGTGCGTGACGCTGGCGCGCGCGGTGAGGTGGCATGTCGAGCATCGCGTGCTGCTCAACGGCTCGAAGACCGTGGTATTTCGCTAGCCGTCGACGAGACCCGCCGCGGCGCTGGAAGCGCCCTTATACCAGCTTGGCGGCGAGCAGCTCACGCTTGATATAAGCGTAGAAGATCGGCGCCGCGATCACACCGGGCATGCCGAATGCGGCTTCCATGACAAGCATGGCGAGCAGTAATTCCCACGCGCGCGCCTCGATTTCTCCACCGACGATGCGCGCGTTCAGGAAATACTCGAACTTGTGCACCAGCACCAGGAACACCAGTGAAGCGATCGCGACGGGCAAACTGACCGAAAGCGACACCAGCACGATCACCGTGTTGGAGATCAGGTTGCCGATCACCGGCAACAAACCCACCACGAACGTGAGCGTGACCAGCGATTTCGACAGCGGCAAGCGTGCGTGGAACTGCGGCAGGGCGATCAACAGGTAGATCGCCGTAAAGGTCGCATTGACCAGCGAAATCTTGACTTGGGCAAACACAATGCGACGAAACGATTCCGAGAAGCGGTAGGCGCGCGTGGCGAGCGCTGCGGCCAGCGGGCGCTGCGGGATCTTCCTGATCGAGCCGATCGCGATGAACGCGCCCAGGATCATGCCGATCACGATATGCGCAAAGGCCCGCAATGCGGCGTGTCCCGCTATCTGGATCTGGCCGAGATGGCTGTTGATCCAGGCACTGGCTTCTTCGCGCAGATCTTCTGTATCGTCGGGGAAATAGTCGGCAAGCGACTCCGGCAAGCGTGCGCGAATCTGGTCGGTAAACTGCAGCAACTGGCCGGACATGCGTTGGATGCTGGGCACGTCCTGCCGAAAATGCTCGATCGCCAGGACGATGATGCCGCTGAGCGTGCCGACGATGAAGACCGATAACAGAAATACCGCGACCAGCTTGGCGCGGCGATCGGATAGACGGCGCGCGAGCGGCGGCGCAAGCGTCTGCACTATTTGATAGACCAACAGTCCGGCCAGCAAACCGCCCAGCAAATGCAGCAGCAACACTGCCGTAAGCGCCGCGCCGGCGCACGCGAAGCTGGCGATCTGCAGCCAGTGATGCTTGCTCAGCCCTGTCTCGGCCGCTTTTGCGGCGGCCGCAGGAATACTTGGTTCGATCTTGGGGTCACCCATCATGCGTCCAAAAAATGCGCGGTATCGTCGGGTATCGCCTGGTATCTCTATGTGTCGCCGGCTATTGCTCGAAATTCCGGAGCGATACTGCGCTCCGGCTTGTCTTATACGCTATTACGGCACATTTAATTACGTTTTAAGAGCGGCGCCAAATATTTACCGGTAAAACTGGCTTTGGCCATGGCCACCTGTTCCGGCGTGCCTTGCGCGATGATCTGGCCACCGCCGGCCCCGCCTTCGGGTCCGAGATCGATGACCCAGTCGGCGGTTTTGATCACATCGAGATTATGCTCGATGATTACCACCGTATTACCCTGTTTGCGCAAACGATGAATGACTTCGAGCAGCAGCGAAATATCGTGAAAATGCAGCCCCGTGGTCGGTTCGTCCAGAATATATAACGTACGGCCGGTATCGCGCTTGGAAAGTTCCAGCGATAATTTCACGCGTTGCGCTTCGCCGCCGGACAGCGTCGTGGCCGACTGACCCAGGCGAATATAGCCCAGACCGACGTCGAGCAAGGTTTTGAGCTTACGCGCCACCACCGGAACGGGTTTGAAGAACTCATAAGCCTGCTCCACCGTCAGATCGAGCACCTCATGCACGTTCTTGCCTTTGTATTGCACCTCGAGCGTTTCGCGGTTGTAGCGCTTGCCGTGGCAGACATCGCACGGCACGTAGACGTCAGGTAAAAAGTGCATCTCCACTTTCAATACGCCGTCGCCCTGGCAAGCCTCGCAACGGCCGCCTTTGACGTTGAACGAGAAACGGCCCGGGTCGTAACCGCGTTCCTTGGAGGTCGGCACGCCCGCAAACAGTTCGCGGATCGGCGTGAACAGTCCCGTATAGGTGGCCGGGTTCGAGCGTGGGGTGCGACCGATCGGCGACTGGTCGACGTTGATGACCTTGTCGAAATGCTCCAGCCCTTCGATCGATTCATACGGCGCCGGCTCGGTGGATGAACCGTACAGGTGGTTGGCGACCGCGTGATAGAGCGTATCATTGATCAGCGTCGACTTGCCCGAGCCGGAAACACCGGTCACGCATGTCAACAGGCCCACCGGCAAATCGAGCGAAACGCGCTTCAGGTTGTTGCCGTACGCCTCGGTGATGCGCAGGCGGCGCTCATCGGGCGCCTTGCGGTCGGTGGGCATGGGGATGCGGCGCTGGCCCGAGAGATAGGCGCCAGTGGTCGAATCCGGGTGATTTTCAATCTGTTTCGGCGTGCCTTGGGCGATCACGATACCGCCGTGTTCGCCGGCGCCGGGGCCCATGTCCACCACGTAGTCGGCCATGCGGATCATGTCTTCGTCATGTTCGACCACGATCACCGAGTTGCCGATATCGCGCAGATGCTTGAGCGTCTTGATGAGGCGATCGTTATCGCGCTGATGCAGGCCGATCGACGGTTCGTCGAGCACGTACATGACGCCCGTCAGGCCGGAACCGATCTGCGAGGCCAGGCGAATGCGCTGTGCCTCGCCGCCCGATAGCGTATCGGCGCTGCGGTCCAGGCCCAGGTAATCGAGACCGACGTCGTTCAGGAACGTCAGTCGTGAGACGATTTCCTTGATGACGCGATCCGCGATATCGCGCTTGGCGCCTTCCAGCCGCAAGGTCATGAAAAAGCTCAGGCAGTCGCGCAGGGGCCAGCCGCTGACTTCGAAAATCGCGCGTGCGTTCTCGCCTTCACCGATCTTCACATGGCGCGCCTCGCGGCGCAGCCGCGTGCCTTCGCAAGCCGGGCAGGGCTGGTTGTTCTGATATTTCGCCAGTTCCTCGCGCACTGCCATCGAATCGGTTTCACGGTAGCGGCGCTCCAGGCTCGGGATGATGCCTTCGAACGCGTGCTCGCGAATCGACGTGCGGCCGCGCTCGTTCATGTAGGCGAACGGGATGGCTTGCTTGCCCGAACCGAACAGCACGATGGTGCGGATTCTGTCCGGGAGCTCCTCGAACGGTGTATCGACGTCGAAATCGTAGAACGCCGCCAGGCTTTGCAGCATCTGGAAGTAGAACTGATTGCGGCGGTCCCATCCCTTGACGGCCCCGGCCGCCAGCGATAGCGACGGGTGCGCGACCACGCGCTTGGCGTCGAAGAACGTGATCTGGCCCAGTCCGTCGCAATCCGGGCATGCGCCCATCGGATTATTGAACGAGAACAGGCGTGGCTCGAGTTCCTGCAACGAATAGGAGCAGACCGGGCAGGCAAACTTCGAGCTGAATAGCTGCTCGACGCCGCTGTCCATTTCCAGCGCGATCGCGCGACCGTCGGCCAGGCGCAGCGCGGTTTCGAACGACTCGGCCAGGCGCTGCTTCATGTCGGCGCGCACTTTGAGCCTGTCGACCACGACGTCTATGGTGTGTTTGTCGTTCTTCTTGAGCTTGGGCAGGTTTTCGACTTCGTGGATCTTGGCTTCGCCTTCGTTGGACGTGCCGCCGCCCGAACGTACCCGAAAGCGGATGAAACCCTGGGCCTGCATGGCCTCGAACAACTCCGTGTGCTCGCCCTTGCGGTTGGCGATCACCGGCGCCAAGATCATCAGGCGCGTGTCTTCGGGCATGGCCAGCACGATGTCGACCATCTGCGAAACGCTCTTGGCCTCCAGCGGCAGATGATGGTCGGGGCAATAGGGTGTGCCGACTCGTGCGTACAGCAGCCGCAAGTAGTCGTGAATCTCGGTGACGGTGCCCACCGTCGAGCGCGGATTATGGGAAGTGGCCTTTTGCTCGATCGAGATCGCGGGGGATAGCCCCTCGATCAAATCGACGTCGGGCTTTTCCATCAATTGCAGGAATTGGCGTGCATAGGCCGACAAGCTTTCGACGTAGCGGCGCTGCCCTTCCGCGTACAGCGTATCGAAGGCGAGCGACGATTTGCCCGAACCGGACAGGCCGGTAATGACCACCAGTTTATGGCGCGGCAAGTCCAGATTGATGTTCTTCAGGTTGTGGGTGCGCGCCCCACGTATGCGGATTTCTTCCATAAGCCTATCGAAAAGCGGGGAGGCCAAACCTGCTACTATAACGACTTTTGATGAGCGCCGTACCTGTATCTCCAGAGGCGGCGAGCCACGGCGTGCGGCGGTTGCTCGGGTAACCGCTCAAGTAGCTGCCCAGGTAGCCACTCAAGTAGCCGCTCCCGCAGTCGTGCATGCAATGACTGCGCGTGCAGATCTCGGGCAGGTGCCCTGGCCCCGCGTTTCGGCCATGCGGTGACTTCGAGGTGGCCTCTGAGCGTTGCTGGGCAAGAACCGCTGTCCCGAATATCTCAATAGCGTGCGCAGCGCTGCATCATCGTTGGCTGCAATGTAGTTTCCTTCCGGATCCGTGACCCGATGTCGAACACCCGAGCACCCTCCGCCCGCATGAGCGCCCCCGAGTTGCGCGCCACAGTGTCGCTGGCCGCGATCTTCGCATTGCGCATGCTGGGCTTGTTCATGATCATGCCGGTTTTTTCCGTGTACGCGAAAACCGTCCCTGGCGGCGATAACGCCGCGCTGGTCGGCCTGGCGATCGGCATCTATGGCTTGACCCAGTCGTTGTTGTATATCCCTTATGGCTGGGCTTCGGACCTGCTCGGACGCAAACCGGTCATTATTGCCGGGTTGGTGTTGTTCGCGCTGGGCAGCCTGGTCGCGGCGCTCGCGCACGATCTGGAGTGGATCATCATCGGTCGCGCGATCCAGGGCGCCGGCGCGATCTCCTCGGCCGTTACGGCATTCATTGCAGACTTGACGCGCGAGGAAAACCGCACCAAGGCCATGGCGATGGTCGGCGGCAGCATCGGTATTTCGTTCGCGATCGCCATCATCGCAGCGCCCATCGTGTTTCGCTGGATCGGCATGAGCGGCTTGTTCAGTGCGGTCGGTATCCTCGCCATCGTCGCGATCGGCGTGGTGATATGGGTTGTGCCCGATGCGCCCAAGCCGCCCGTGCACGTGAAGGCGCCGTTCTCGGAGGTGCTGCACAACACTGAGCTGCTGCGCTTGAATTTTGGTGTCTACGCGCTGCATGCCACGCAAACGGCGCTGTTCGTGGTGGTGCCGCAGATCCTGGTGTCGGGCGGTCTGCCGCTCGAATCGTCGTGGAAAATCTACTTGCCCGTGATGGGGCTGTCGTTTTGCCTGATGGTGCCGGCCATCATCGTTGCCGAAAAACGCGGCAAGATGAAAAGCGTGCTGTTGGCCGCGATTGCAGCCGTGCTAATCGGCCAGTTGTGTCTGGCCGAGTTTCCTCATACCCTGTGGTGGATGGCGGCAATGCTGCTGGTGTACTTCACCGGCTTCAACGTGCTGGAGGCGTCGCAACCTTCGCTGGTGTCGAAGCTCGCGCCCGGTGCGCGCAAGGGTGCGGCGATGGGCGTGTACAACACGACGCAGGCGCTGGGGCTTTTTTCGGGCGGCGCGTTGGGTGGCTGGTTGCTGAAAAGCGCCGGCCAGCAGACGGTGTTCCTGGCTTGCTCGGCGCTGGTGCTGGTGTGGCTTATAATCGCCGCCACGATGAAGCCGCCGCCACGTCCGGCGCACGCAACCGCGGCGCGGGCTACTTAATCGGCTACACAATGGGCTAGCTGAGCGCGCAGGCTTGAAACACGCACACTGAATAACTGGAGAACTTCATGGCATCCGTCAACAAGGTCATTCTCGTCGGCAATCTCGGCGCCGATCCCGAAACCCGCTATTTGCCCAGCGGCGATGCGGTATCCAACATTCGCCTGGCTACCACCGACCGTTACAAGGACAAGGCTAGCGGCGAGATGAAGGAAGCCACCGAATGGCATCGGGTCGCTTTCTTCGGCCGTCTGGCCGAGATTGCCGCGGAATACCTGAAAAAAGGCTCGTCGGTTTATATCGAAGGGCGCATCCGTACGCGCAAGTGGACGGATCAGGCTGGTGCCGAACGGTATTCGACCGAAATCGTCGGCGAGCAGATGCAGATGCTGGGTGGCCGCGGCGGCGCGAGCGCGGGTGGCGACGACGGCGGCGGTTATCAGCAGCGTGAGCCGGCGGAACGCCCGGCACGTGCGGCAGGTGGCGGCGCGGCGCGGCCGGCAGCGGGCGCAAGCCGCCCGAGCGCTCCGGCGGCCGGCGGGAATTTCGACGAGATGGACGACGATATTCCGTTCTAACGGACACTTATTTTAATTCGTAAATAAAAAGCCTGTAACCCATTTGGTTGCAGGCTTTTTTCTTATTTGCACTTTGCTTTACGTGGGTTAGTCTCTTGCGAAGGGACTACTTTTTAAAGTGTAAATAATGGCCGCTCATTACATCGTCAAGAACGTCGTTTTTGAGTCTGGGGAGCGCTTCGCGCAACTGGTTGACGCTCGAACAGGGATTCCACTATTCGACATCACCGTGTTCACCCTCACCGAGTTTCGGAGCCGAAATCGGGCGAGCGCCACCATTGAGCAAGTCCTGCGTTCCCTAAAGATATTGGTGCTCTTTTGCGACCTGAACGACATTTCTCTCGACGAGCGAATGCGCGACGGCCGACTTCTGGAAATGGGCGAGATAGACGCGTTGGTTCGGCTTTGCCGTCTCTCGCTCGAAGCAATCGAAGCCAAATTCGTTTGCAACACGGCAAATTCAGGCCGTGAGCAAAGGCCCCTCGCGTCTCTAGAAACCTACCGCGTACGCACGGGTGCTCATCCTCCCGAAGTCGCTGGCGAGTCGGCTGGCGTCCGTGTCCGTTACATCAGGCAATACCTCGGGTGGCTTGCCGACCGCCACCTCCTGCACTTGCATTTCCAACATCCAACTCACGTGGCACTTCTTCGGGCGAGAAATATTGTTATTCCTGCATTGGATGCACGCGTGCCCTCGTCTAAAGGGCGAAATAAAGCCAATGCGCGCAAGGGGCTCACGGAAGCCGTGCAACGGCGATTGTGGCAAGTCATTCGCCCGGACGCCCCCGACAATCCGTGGGTAGGCGAGCACGCCAGGGTGCGCAATGAGCTTATTGTGCGCTGGTTCATGGGGCTGGGAGTGCGTCGAGGGGAGCTACTCGGAGTGAAAGTGGGTGATGTTGATCTTAAGAAAAACGAGGTGTTCATCGCGAGGCGCGCTGACGATAAGAGCGACCCCCGTAACCACCAGCCCAATACCAAGACTGCGGATAGGCTTCTTGTCCTGAGCGACGACCTTGCAAAACGGATTCGCGAGTACGTCATCAACGTGCGAAGAAAGATTGCCGTTGCCCGCCAGCACCCGTTTCTGTTCGTTGCCAATGGCGGGCAGCCGCTGTCTATCCGGGGGCTCAATAAAATATTCATCGTCCTGCGACAGAAATGCCCAGATTTGCCCGATGACTTGTTCCCGCACATCTTGCGTCATACGTGGAACGACAATTTTTCGATAAAAATGGACGAACAGGGGGTAAGCCCGGAGCACGAAAGCAAAATACGGTCTCGATTAATGGGCTGGAATCCGACGTCTAAGACAGCGGCGATCTATCAGCGCCGGACGGTCGAACGTATGGCGCGTGAAGCCTCTCTAAAAATGCAGGAAAATATGATGAGGCCAGAGAATGAAATTTAAAAGTAATCCTAATTCATCTTCCTTACATGCATATTTCGGTACCATCCCGAGCGCGGTCAGAACGCGAGGGGGCGCAGCGTTTAACCCACATTTGGACGTGTGGAGCATTCGAGAAGGCACATTCTTCCTGCAGCTTCAGTTCGACCTTCTGCCTGAGCTCGGGGATGAGTTCCGTGCGGCCTTCCGTGCGGTGTTGGTCTGGTACGCCGAAAATGCCTCGTTACCGCATCTGAGAAACATGTTCTATCGAAGTCGGGACTTGTTCCAATTCAAATTCGATACCAATATGGCGGCGGTCGGCGAGATCACTAGTGTTGACCTACTAAATTACAAAGACCATGTTGGGAAACCCCGAGAATGGTATCTAGGTAGTCTGTCAGGTTTCTTGGCGCAATGGCATGCGCTGGGCTTCGCAGGCATCACGTCCGACGCCATCGTGTTGTTACGCCAGATGAGGCTAAAAGGAAACCTGAAAGGCGTGTCGACGGCAACGATGGACCCGGTGAGCGGGCCCTATACCGCCATTGAGCTAGAGGCGTTGCAGCACGAGCTGAATCAAGCCTACGGCGAGCACCGGGTGGCTCTCGGCGAATATGTCCTTTGCTGGCTATTTATGATGCTAGGACAAAGACCGTCGCAGTATGCCGCACTAAAAGTCTGCGATGTAGCCGCATTGCCGGGAAAAAGCGGCTTAGTGACCTATTCGTTGAGCATGCCGCGTGGAAAGGGGCGCGAGAGTAATCCACGCAGAGAGTTCAAGAACCGAATACTCACGCCCCAAATTGGCAAACTTGTCTTGAGTTATGCATGGCAGGTTCAGGAGCGCTTCACAGGCTTGTTGGCTGATCCGCGAGATGCACCGTTATTTCCCGGAAAAGCGGTCCAAGGAGGACCCGAGGGGTACGTTTACCACCTCACTGCGGCCGCCTTGGGAGAGCGACTCAACGCTACCCTGGCGAGGTTGAAGACCGTCTCTGAGCGCACGGGCGCTTTAATGCACATCAACCCCAAACGGTTCCGTCAGACCATCGGCACTCGAGCCGCGGAGGAAGGCCACGGAGAATTGGTCATTGCGGAATTGCTGGATCACTCGGACACTCAAAACGTCGGCGTCTACGTCAGTTCCACGCCAGCAATAGTAGAAAGAATCGACCGGGCGGTCGCCATGCTAATGGCACCCCTGGCTCAAGCGTTCGCCGGAAAACTCATCAAGGGCGCTTCGGAGGCATCACTGAGTGGGAGCCCGAGCAACCAAATCAGAGCGCCTAACATAACCAATTCATTCGCCGCGATATCGAGTTGTGGGAAACACGGTTTCTGTGGATTTCTCAAGCCGATAGCTTGTTACACGTGCAACAGCTTCGAACCCTGGCTCGACGGACCACACGAACGGGTTCTGGAATATTTTTTGTCGGAGCGAGAGCGACTCACGAGAACTGCGGACATGCGAATTGCATCGGTCAATGATAGAGCGATTCTCGCAGTCGCAAGAGTGATCCAACTTTGCGCCGAAACGCGGGAGACAGGGGGGGCGAGCAATGTCTAATCTCGTTACCTTTGTTCCTTGTGCAGAACTTGATGCGCAGGCAAATCTAGCCGGTTTTGTGGATCTGTGTAAATCGCAGCTAGCTGTGTTTGGCGCGGACCTGAAATTCGAGGAAAACACTTGGGACGCTGCGGGCAGTATTGAGCATAAAGGCAAATATCATGCCGTGCGAATCGTGTTCAGCAACCTTGAGACATCGGATCAAGGGAACGCCGTCATGATGCGCGAGCCGTTCCTGTCGTTTGCAAAGGCTTACGTGCGCTATCAACATGGTATGCGGCCCACTCAAAACGTATCAGGGCGTCTTGTGGCACTTAGGGCGGTTGAGGCCGCCCTGGCGGAACTTGGGTCATCGCACCCTGTGCGGATCGATTCCCTCATCCTAAATCGGGCCGCCCAGAAACTGAGCGAGCGACTGGCTGTCAGCACTGCCTACCGCGCGGGTGGCCAACTGGAAATGATTTCCGAATTTCTGTGCGACAACCGCTTGACAGCAGTGCTTACTCGTTGGCGCAACCCGTTGAAGCGTCCTCGTGACTCGGTTAGGATTGGCAAAGAGTTTGACGAATATCGCGCGAAAAAAATGCCGTCTCAGGCTACCTTAGACGGGCTGCCCAAAGCATTTTTGCTGGCCACTGAGCCGTCCGATGTTCTTGTAACGTCTCTCCTCGCAATCCTGTGTTCTGCGCCTGATCGCATCAACGAGTGTCTGCTTCTCCCCGAAAATTGCGAAGTAAAGAAGCAGGATGCGAATACCGGAAAAGAGCGGTACGGCCTGCGCTGGTGGCCAGCAAAAGGTGCACTGCCCATGATCAAATGGGTCATTCCGTCAATGTCAGACGTTGTGGCCGATGCCGTGGGCAGAATTCGCCGTCTGACGGAGGAAGCAAGGCGGGTCGCGAAATGGTATGAGGCTCATCCGAACGCACTCTATTTGCCCGCTGAACTGGAGCATTTGCGGGCGCAGGAGTGGCTCAACATGAGCGAGGTGGCGCAAGTTCTGTTCGCAGAGGCGATCGGCAGCGACACTTTGACCAACTGGTGTAGGAGCAACCGGGTCTCACTCAGAAAACACGAGCGACGCAATTATGCGAGGTTCGCGGATGTTCAGGCGGCCGTGCTGCAGTCACTGCCCGCCGGGTTTCCGATCATGAATCGTGAAATCGGTCTGACATACAGTAACGCGCTCTGTGTAATGCAACGCAATACGCTCGAAAGTGTCAAGACGGCGTTCCGTTGCATCATCGAGCCCATCGCACAATCGCATATTAGTAGTCGACTTGGTGCGAGGTCCACCAGCGGTATCCTATCCATCTTCGACCGATGCGGCTTGTTTGAGCCAGATGGCAGTCCAATCCGGGTGACGTCTCATCAGTTTCGCCATTATCTCAATACTCTTGCCCAGGTCGGCGGTATGAGCCAGCTTGATATCGCCAAATGGTCTGGCCGAAAAGACGTTCGTCAAAACGAGGCTTATGACCATGAGTCGAACGAGTCGCTGCTCGCACGTATCCGAGTGTCCCTCGGTGACGACACGCGAATGTTCGGACCTTTGGCCGAAACTGCGCGGGCCGCGCTCATTTCGCGCGACGAATTCGAAAGGCTGAAAGTGCCTACCGCGCACACCACCGACTTCGGATACTGCATTCACGACTATGTGATGTCACCTTGCCAAATTCATCGGGACTGCCTGAACTGCGATGAGCAGGTTTGTATAAAAGGTGAGGAAGAAACAGAGGCGCGCATCCGGCTGGCACGCACGGAAGCGACGCGGCTGTTAGCGATGGCGGAGCAAGCCGAAGCAGACGGCGAATACGGGGCGACTGAATGGGTTGAGCATCATCGATTGCCACTCGCTCGGCTGAACGCCCTGTGCGAGATCTTCGATAACCCTAGAATTCCACACGGAGCCATTGTTCGCCTCATGCCGGCTGGCATGCCATCGTGGCTCGAACATGCTGCCGAGGTACGTGCCGCTTTACCATCACCGGAGCTCCCCCTATGACCCGTGTCCGATCCACAAACATTGGTGGCTCGGCCATCGCCGACATTGTCGGGCTGCTCGACGGATGGAGCGGTAAGCTAACCTGGGAGCTGCTGATTGATGCAATTGAGAAACGAATGCGGCTTCGTTACACCCGTCAGGCGCTGCACCAGCACGAGCGAATCCAGCTCGCATTCGCGGTTCGCAAGAAGATCTTAGCGGGGAAAGTAGATGAATTGCGCGCGGACGCCGGCTCACCTGAACTGCAAATGGCGCTTGACCAGATAGAGCGGCTGAAAGGAGAAAATCGGCGCTTGGAGATCGAAAATAGGCGGCTGCTCGAGCAGTTCGCCCGTTGGGCATACAACGCGCATACTCGTGCCCTCTCCATAGAATTTCTCAACACGCCGCTTCCGGATGTCAATCGAGAGCAAAGTGACCGCCCGCGTAGAAAAAAAAGCATTGAACGCGCCTAGAGGCTAAAAATGGCAAACGGAAAACGAATCGCCAAACAGATTTCGGCAATCCTCATCGCCTAGCTCGCCGGAAAGTTTGGGCGAAATCGATATTCTCGGCATGGGGTAATGTGTTTGGGATGGCAAACTGACCATAGCGCCGCTCGATCGACTCACGCATCGCTGCCACATTATGGACGCAGGCTGATCCCCTAATCTAAATCTCGACCACAAGCGCTGGATCAAAATCTGCATTGAGATACCGAGGCGAGTGGCCCCGTCATTCGTCGCGTAACCGGTACATTCGTAACGCCCTATGCTCGCCTCTCTGGGGTGGCAGCGGAGCCTTCCTCTTTCCAGTGAGCGCCACGCACTGAGGACAAAATCCTGGCCCCCGCACCGCGGCGCGGTTGAAGTAGTAATCCTTGGTCGCCACAATTGGGTCATGTCCTGTCACTCCGCACCAGAAACGCAAGCGCGTCCGAGTCGTGCTGATCCGTCCATCTTTTGCGCATTCTCCAGATACAACATCGACCGTCGGTTGTTTGTTCCTCGCCGGTAATGCGGCCCAACGGACGATTTCATCGCGCATTATCTTCATTAGTGCCACGAGGTCGTCCAAAGTTTTGCCTCCACGCACGACCTCTCCGGCTTCTAGGCCGCATGCCGCACACAGATGTGTACGCGGCGCACGCCTCGCCTGCTTTTGCAGGTTGCGAAACGAAATCCGGATAACCGGATGCGGCATTCCATCGCTATGAAGATTGCCACAAACATACTCTTCTTGTCCCCAAGAGGTCACATCGAAGCCATCGACATATTGCGCATCGGAATACATCCCGCGAAGAACATGCAGGCGGTGGAACACGGTACTCCTCAATACCAAAAAATCATTCCGCTCCACTCCCGGATAGCAGCACGTCGGGCAGGCAGAAGGGGATATGTTCCTGTCATTCAGGCAGTGGTTGAGCATCATCAGGGAAGCTTTGCGCCGACTGAGCGCAAAACGGTGCCCCTGGCGACACTGGACTTCAGCGGTCAGTTCACCCTCATCGTCGTATGAGCAATCCGTCACCGGCCCGAGACCAAGCGCGGTGAGGTTGTTGATCATGCTCTGACGATACTGATCGAAGTGGGCCACGTGCCGCACGTTGATACCGGTAGCTTCCGACGCGCATGCCGGACACTGGAAAGCGCCATTGCGCACGTGCCGCATGGCATGCTCAATGCCATGAATGAGCGTTTCGTGTTCTTGGTCGCACCGATACACATATCGGATCCGGCTTGTGTTCCCGCCCGGCTGAAGCGCATCCAGAAAGGCGCGCGGCAATCCTGCATTGGCCCACCGATCCATCGTCGCCTTGCGTCGGAGGCGACCCCCAGCGCTTCCTTTGCAGACAGGACAATAACGGCGGGGCGCGCCCGTCGTGAAACCGCTGGCATCCGCGTCGTTTTCCGCCCCGCAATTGCCGCACCGATAGCGGATAACGGTTGCCTTGCCCACGATGGGCAACTCGGGCTCCACCAACTGATGAGAGCCGAGGCCCTTGAGAACCTGCTTCTGGAAGGGGGCGAGGGGATTCGAGCAGATACTTTCCCATCGAATCCGGATCGCGTCGACGGACGGCCGCGAATTCATTGGCACGACGCGGGTTTTCTTGACGGCAGACAGGACATCCGACAGGAATGCCGTCGCATCAAGTCGTCGTTCACGAACTACTACAAGAGAAATTTTGGCCTTTTTGCATAACTGTGCCTTCAGCCTGTCGTGTGCCAGAACCTGTATATGTCTGATCCTGTCTCGCTGCTCTCCGGTGCGGGGCTTGTAGTGATGGTTCCCCTGGTATTCAAGTGCGAGCCCGAGCGAGGGGCTGTATCCGTCCAGTTCGAGCCGGTAACCGTTATCCTTGAGAAGAAACCCGGGGCGGGTGTTACGTCGCCAGTCAGCCACCGGGAAGAGCTCCGCCAGGACGACGAGCGCCAGCGTTTCGCCTCGTCTGAACCCGCTTTGCCCCCAGAATTTTTCTCTTGCCCGCCATCGGCTGTCGCAGCTTTCAAAGCCGGTGCGACTCAGATACCGGATCTCGAAACCGCCAGTTTCTCGAGGCACATAGCCAAGGATCGTTGCGCCGTGCTTTTTTGCCTCCTTTTCCAACGATTGCCGAAGCGTCCGGTCCTTGTTTTCCTGCGCGCAATGTTTCCGCAGCCCGGCACCGGAGATGGCTTTGGTCCGAAACGTTGCACGCAGCGTTCGCGGTCCCGTGTCGACGGCATAGAACGGACCTGGCGAAGTGTTGCCAGGTTTCGATTTGCCGGCATACCAGATGATCCCTTTCGGAAAGGCCTGACGGTAGGCTTGCACAACCTGAACCAGCATCTCGTATTGGTGCAGCGCCTTTTCACCGGGAAGCCGACGTTCAGCTAGGGCTTTCCTGAGTGCAGTATGACCAACGGCAGGGGGGCTCCACTCGAAGTCATCTGGCAAACGCCATGTGCGAGGCCAGGTTTCGAACCTGATCTTTGCGATATTTGGTGCGCCAGCTTTCGCGATGACGGGTACAAACCTGTAACGCGGGAACAGGGTGCGAAGGGCCGACATCAACGGGACTAGCAGCTTACACATGGGGCAGCCGACGCCGATTAGAACGTTGCGGGTCTGCATTAGCCACTTGCCCTCAGATCCGACTCCGCAGTCCAGGCACTCGAACTCGACCTTTTCCTTTGCCTTGAAATGCAGGAGGACGCCAGCACGTACGCGCAGGCGTCCGTGGCGACCGGCGGTGTCATCGAGCTGACTTAATTCCCGATTGCGCGCCGCGCGCGAAGGCTGTGGACCTCTCACGTTCTCCCGATCCGATTTACGGTGTCGTGGTTGTAGTTGTGCTGGTATCTTGGACTACATCCACGACCATGGCGATGAGAGCGAGCCGCCTGACCCGTATCCGGTACGTTTCTGACAAGACGGGAGGATCTAACGCTCCGGGTGGTATCTGTGCGAAGAACTCGGAAAACTCTGCAAGCTTCGCGAGGCGGCCTATATGGCCTGTGTTTGTAACGGTCATCTTAAGCCACGCGCGATCGTCCTGTTGACCTGGCAACAACCAATTTCTATGATGAACTGGCGTCGGTGTAACGTGAACTGCCGCGAGTGGACTATGGTGTCTTGTGCAAACGATGGAGGACGGGTACTGATGATGGACGCGCCGAAAGGGGGACCCGTATCGTCTCCGATCTTCATCGAAGCATTCGACGCAACCTTTCAGCGGATGACAGGCTCCAACGCGGCTTGCGGGAATACCCAGGCTCATTTTTAGATGGCTGATACTTCCCGCTTGCACCGCTTCCAAAATCTGATGTGCGCTGGTCTTCGAGATGAGTGGAAGGTAGTAGCCAAGCACTGTGTGATGCAACGCAATATCGACGGCTGTGCCGAGATGTCCCTCCATTCTGCAGGTGAGCGCGGTGAGATGTGATGGAAAGTCATGCAGTAGCGCCGCGTAGGGAACGCCAAACAGTAGACGGCTTGTGTCCAGCGCGCGACTATTGCCATTCCATGCGTGAAAGAAGCCACACCAACTATAGAGCGTCTCGTCGTGCCGCAGAAAAGGCAAATTGAGATGAGGGAGTTGTGGGAGATCGCTTCGCATAGGTGCACCGCCGATTTATCGCCGCTGCGACAATAGCGCAGACTGCGTGACCCCGTTCCCCCGAATACCCACAAAGTGGCTATGCATGTCGTAGCAAAAGAAAGTCCGACTCATTGACAGCCTTTTTCGAAGGCGGGTATGTGCGAGAAGGTGCTCTATGTGCTCTGATCGCGCATGGCGTAGCGGTTAGCTCGCGCGTCGAACAGCGCATGATGCCGCCCGCCGTGCTCGCGGTAGTATGCCTCCAGCCGTTCTGGATCAAGCTGTGCATTGACCTGTTGCGCCTGCCAGCCCGGCGGCACTTCTTCAATGAGATCGAGCAGCAGCTCCCAATCGCCCCCATAGTCGAAACACAGTATTCGCTCAGGCTCCACGGCGAACTGATCGAGCCATGCGAGCAGTGAGACTCGCAGCGCAACGCGCTCGAACACGCGGTCGGGAAACTGCCCGAGTTGTGGGAGCACCGCAGCCCTGACAAACTCGCTGCAGATCTGCCGGTCGAAGTCCGAACGTTCCCCGTAGAACTCGCGACCGTCATCGGCCACGAGTGCCACGCTGATGAGGTCGCAATCGAGGAAATCGGTAAATTCAGTATCGACGTACAGTCGCACAGTGCCCCACACAAAATGGTGAAACATGACTACATGCGAACAACACCCAACGAGTATTATGCTCGTCCCGTGGGAGCCAAGGAACATTCCCAACTGCTCAATGGGACACATCCAGTAATAGCGGCGCTGGCTGCAGCCGAGCGTCAGTACGAAGATATGCAGTTTGACCAACTAGTAGCGCAAGTGCGCGCGCATCTGCCTCCAGTCAATCTGACCAGTTTCTCCGTAACAACAATAGGCTGCTTCAGCACGCAGCGCAACGATTTTACGGTCATATCGCGTTTGCTCGAACAACCGATAAAAATTGGACTTCACGGCCGAAACGCTGACGAATCACGCTCCTATATAGCCCCTGGGTATGCCCGCCTCGATCGCCAGGGCCGTCTTAATATTTCCCTTCGTATGCGTCGTCGCTCCTACTGCTTGCGGGTCATCAAATCTGCGGCGCCGCCACTGGGTGGCCTCAACCCGAAAACGCGACGATCATGACGATGGCCCGCGAGCCGCATCTTCGATTACGCGGCGCACTGCTTCGGATATTTTGTCTGCGAGGCCTCTTTGGTCAATGATCGGATAGGCATCGCGCACCTCATCGGATAGTGCCCATTGATTGTCGATCGCTGACTTGATGATCCGATCAATATCGAGATCTGGGCCGTCCAAAATATTCTTAACGGCGTTTCGCAGTTCGCGCCAGTCATCCTCCGACTCGGGCCGCTCCTGGGCGGCCTCCTGCCGAGAAAGTGACGCGTCAAGTGTTTGCTCCATCCAGTCAAGAAACTCCTCCCACGTCTTCCAGAGGACCGCCATGCGGTCCTTATCGTCGTATCTCGGGCTGCGATCGGAGCGCTCATAGAGATCCATTTCGGCTAGCCACGTCTTCAATTCATCGTAGGTAGGCCGATCTTTGAGATCGAGCGGACGTGAGCGCACCGAGGCTGCATGAGGCCGTAGGCGCAACCAGCGCGTGAGTTTATGTGCGAGTTCATAAGGTGCGTCCTCCACATACAGCACCTTTTCGCCGTTCAGCATGTGGCTCGGGAGTGACACCGCCAGGTTATCGCTGTTACGTAGCGACCGCATTTTCTCTTTAATCATAATCGGCCTCGATTCTCTAATCGCCAACTCGGGGCTCTGCATTGGCACGAGCGGGTAGTTGGGAATAACTGTCGACTGGAGTGGCACGCTAAAATTCGTCAGGCTTGTCTATAATTTTCAACTTACGGGCAATCTCTGACGGGATAAAGAACATTGATTCCGGCGTGCGCTCGCCTGATTGCACCCGAGCACGTGAAAGGGCCTGCCGAACCCGCTTATCGACCCACATAGGATCCATCTCATCGTCTGATTTTTGTTCTTTAAACTGCTTGTGCGCGAGTTTTCTAGCTTCCTGGTCATTCTTCTTATCCATCCACGCCAACCAGCCGATGCGGTGTGCATGCGCATCATATAACGCATGGTGCCAAGGCCTATCGTCGTTGTGGTACCCGACTACAGCATGATGGAAGACGCCGATGTTGATAAGCGGGCTCAAGTCCGGCCATGTGTGAACGTTTTGCGGCCATACGCCTCCGAGGGCTTTGTGCAACAACGCCTTGTCATGGAGGGAGTCGCACGCCATTCGTAAGCTTCGCGGCAGTGTCGCGAACCACGCTTTCAAACTAGCTTGCAGCTCGGCACGCATAATTTCAGAGCCGGCGGTTTTGCCGAGATGGGGCAAGACCTCGCGTTCGACGAAGGAATTGCACTTCGACCGATCAAAATCCTTCACTTCCAAGTAGAGCGTGTGCCGCGCATCCTCGCCGACCATACCAATACTGATCAACTCGGGATCGGTGTAGTCCGTGAACTCGGTATCCAGGAAGATCAACATCAACGCCTCCCACCGTAAATTGTTACCGCAAAGTCGCATTGATCTGCGCGACTACGTTCGCATCATCGATACCGTGCTCGGGATTGCAGACCACCAGCCAGGACGTCGACGCAGCGGCGGTGGCAAACTCTCTCCGGTACATCATTCAAGATCAAATGTGTCATATCGCGCACGGAGTCAAGGCCGATCATCTGCGTGGTGGAGGGCATCAGTTTTCGATCTCGATGATCCTGCCGTTTTGATCGGAAATTCCGCAAAAGTCCACCCCATACGCCACAAACCCCAGCCGCTCGCGATGTGCGCTGTAGTCAAGTTTATCGTGGTGATGACCGTGAAAAGCTGCCCGTACATTCATCTCCCTCGCCAATTGATCAATCGCTTCGAAGCCGTGGGGATGGCAACTCGGCGCTTCGTGCGTGACGAGGATGTCGGCGCGATCCAGCGCGAGCTGGGCGTAGACATCCGGAAAGATCGAGCTACGGTGCTTGCGTGGTAGGCCACCTCGCCAGAGATTCCCTTTGCCACAACGTGCTGTGAAATCCTCTCGGCTTTGGAATTGCGCCAGAGTGGGAGGCGCCCATACCTGGTGACGAAAGACGCCACCGAGCCCACCGATTCTCGATCCGGCAATCTCGACCACACGCCCGTCCAAATTTCGATCTGCGAGTTCGGACTCGAAAAGGTTGTCATAGTCGGCGTCACTGTCCGTATCGTGGTTGCCGTGGATCCACCAGATATCCGTCAGATTCTGGATCGGCCGCAACAGGTCGTTCAATGCTCTGGGCGCCTGTAAATCACCCAGAAATACGATCGCGGCCGGCCTATGCTCTTGGACCGCTCCAATGATGTGATCAAAGCGACCATGCACGTCGCCACAGAAGAAAATCGTGGATGACATAACCTCAACCCTTCGATACCGGACGACGTGCCACCGAAATTCGAGGCGGCATTGGTACGTCCGGTGTGGAACCAAAAAATCGATACCCTGTGCCGACCTCTTTAAATCTCTATCGCCAGTGTGGGGTCGAACGTAGGGTTCAGATATTTGGGTGAGTAGCCCCGAGGGTTGCACAGTACACGCGTGCCGTTGACCTCGTAATCGAAACTGACATGCATGTGACCGTGCACCCACAGATCAACCGAGGGTCCCATAAGAGCTTCCAAATCCGACGCGAATGCCGGTGACAGCGGATCCGACGAAAACTTAGATTCTATCGAGCGTGGCGACGGGGCGTGATGGGTCACGACGACCGTTTTGCCATCGAAAGGTGTTGCCAATGATGAGATCAACCAGGCACGCGATTGCTCATGCCGACGGATTGTGTCATTCGGGTGCAAACGACGATAACCTGCGGTCCTGATGTATCGGAAGTCGTTCATCTTATTCATAGTTTTCCGGACCGACAATTCCATCGAGGACTCGGTACCGAATAGCTTAAAGTCCGTCCAAAGCGTGCAGCCTAGAAAGCGCACGCCATCGAGCACCAGTGTCTCGTTCTCAAGAACATGCACGTCGCTGCCATGCGCAGTTTCACGCATTTTGACGAGCGTTTCGTCGAAATGCTCATTGTAGAATTCGTGGTTGCCGGCGACCAAGATTGCGGGTTTGCCGAGATCCGCCGCGAGCTTTTTAGCCCACCCGACGCTCCGATCCTTCGTATGGATATCCCCAGCCAACACGACCACGTCGACATTGGCGAGCGCCGCCTGATCGATTTCAAGAGGCTCGAATTCGTTGTGAAGGTCCGAAAGCACCAAAAGTTTCATGGTTCACACGTGCTGTAGTAAACAGTTCTGCCCGATTTGTCGATCGCTTCAAATACCTTACCCTGGTGCACGATCGGATGACTGCACTCACGTTCGACAATTGGATACGTGCCGGTCTGCAAAAGCGTCAAGATCAATTTACTGACGTCTTGCTTTACGCGCAAGTCCCGGTTTAGAGTGCCGTGATCGACGGGAGGTGCAATCTTCCCGATCGGTAAGCTGTACTCGCTCAATGGCCTCACACAACAAAACTCTTACCGATCGGGAAGCCGTAGCTGCTGCAAGTCGGTGCACCGGGAATGTCTGCTGCGGAGAAAGTCGAACGCTCACTGTCGACCCTGAACTGTCCTCCGGTTTGGCAGGCATCGAACGACCGGTTGCGGAGTCGAGCCGTCACACGATCTGCACGCCAGTTGTTCTCCGGATGCGTTCCACTGCCCCCAACACCGGGCAGCTGACGTCGCTGGCACTCGCTGCCGTCTCCTCACGCGTTCGTATAGGCCTTCGCATAAGGTTCAACCTCATGGGGTAAGATCTCATAAGCGCAATCATCGCCTGCACACAAGAACAACACTAATACCAAGACCATGCTTCGGCTTATCAAAACCTTTTCCGGGAAGACCGCCGCCAATTCGAATGCTGGGGATCTCAACCGATTTCTGTGTGACGTGCTGGTCGAGGTCGCCGCCGAGAACTACCGGCAGACGATGTACGAAGTGATGGCCCTGTCGGCCCAGGGAGACCCGGGACGGCAGTTCGACCTGGATCCACCACTTCGCGCCAACGAGAGGGTGATGTCCGGCCTGTTCGCAACGGCCATCGCCAGAGCATCGCTGCGATCGAGAACTGAGGTCAGAATCGACCGCCCGGAGCAGGTTCTCACCATGGAGGCGCTGAACGATTCCGGGGCGCTGGATGAAGACGGTGAGACTCCCCCGTCGACGAAGTACGGTCGTGTGGACTACCTGGCGTGGTACGGAAGTCGCGTCATTGGCATCGAGCTAAAAATGTCCGGTATGAACTGTGCGACCCCCAAGCTCACCCAACAAATCGTGCGGCGATGGGACAAGGCGATGGAGCAGGCCAGGACGGTACAAAACTGCCTCCGGGATCGACAACGGGAAGACCGCATTCGCTACCCCAACCCGATATCGCTCGCCCTGATGGTTCTCGTCGGGCGCCGTAACACCAGCGTTGAAAACGTCGACACTCTGAATGAGTCCATTGAAGTTATCGAACAATCGGCGATCGACGCCGTAGCGGGCTTAAAGCCTCGACCGACGTTCATCGCAACCTATGCGTTCCCGAATGAATTCCGGCAACTTGTTCCGCAACGGCGAGGGAAGGTATCGCCCAAAGAAGGCAGCGCAATGTACACGCCATTCGTGCTGTTTATCGCCAGGCCGGCCGTCAACTCGCTGAGTGCCTGAAGCAACTCGCGACAGCAATCACATATATTTTTTTCCGGGGGCACGATGCACCACAACACACAGGCCTTGAAGCGCCTGATTCCATTCTGCATGGTGTTTTACAGCGCGTTTGCGTTGGCCGGCGACATCGCCTGCGAAAGCACCCAGAAACCCGCTGAACGGGTCATATGTGACCACGCCATCTTGAACTGGCAGTACGACCACATCTATGACCAGCAACAGAAACTTCTTGCGGCCGGGAAGGTTTCAAGCGATCAGATCGCATCCTGGCGACTCGAGCGGGACGCTTGTACCGACGTACCCTGCATTAATGCGGCTTTTTCGAAATGGAAGACGATCGGCGCAGCAGACGAAGCCGGACAGGCGTCGTCATCCGACGCGAACGCCGCGCTCTTGAACCACGCGGCGCAAGCCGTCGACCCTTCGCAGCACGACCCGGGATCAGCTGATGCTGCCGCGACGACACAAAATTCGGCAGAATCGCAAGGTGCGAGTTCGTCCCCGGAAAGCGCCTCGGGAGCTGCGGCCGAGGCGAACAATATCCGGCAAGACGGGAAGGGGCTTTCTAACACCCAAACGGTTTTCATCCTGATTACCGTGGCCCTGCTTGTTTGGGGGCTGATCAAGGTACCGGCAGTTCGGTGGGTGGTGGGTTTGCTAATCATCCTGTTCGCCCTGCCGGGCCGTTTGATGTTCGGCGGATCCATTAAAGTCGGCAAAAGCGGTAAAGACCGGTCGAGCTCGAAGAATAGACCGCGGAAGGACACCCGTAGCAACGAGGACGCCGGCAATGGGCGACGACACAACCCGCCGCAGACTCTGCCCTCAAGTTTCAAGAACTGCGCGACGTGTGAGCATTGGAACGGTCCGCGCAAGGCCACAACCTTTCGGGACCGGGTCGAGTTTGCGAGCAACGAGGACAAAGGCGAATGCGTTGGCGGTGCTTTTGACCGGTCACAAATGACGGCCAGGACAAGTTGTAACAAGTGGGAGAAATGGAGGCTGCTGAAATGAGTGATGCGTGAGTTCCAAACCCCTGGTTTGCACTGCACGGGTGACGTCGATCTGCGCTCTGAGGTGCTTGGGATCTGTGGGCGATCGTGTGCTGCGTGTTGGCGGCGATGGCGAACGGCACGACATAGAGGATTGTCTGGCAGCATCTCGAAGATGCGAATGACCGCTTTCTGATTGTGACCGACGTTTGAACGTCCTTGCGACGGTGCGGGCGAATGACGCTTCATGGCCGCACTGTGCCACATGCGGCCGTCGCTGATCGACCCGTTGCGGCCGGTCATCGGCTCACGGCCCTTACGGCGCGTTCCGGAGTACAGCGGACGTTCACGGGACGAGTTCGTTGTGAGGTCTCGGCCAAACGGTTGTTCGGAGGCGCAGCATGGAAGGGCAGCTAACCGCCGTTGTACGTTCATGGTAATAAGCTAACGAGCGGTCCCACAGTTATCGTGTTTGCGCCTCCCGTAGATACCCTATGAAATTAGGCGCGCACCGACACATTTTTGAAGGTTGCTGTTGCAGGCAGGGCATCATGGTCGATCTGTCCTGCGAGCTCTTCGGAACGGGGAGCCCAAAGGTTTGCGTGCAACCGCATAGGAAGATGCGGGATTGGAGTGGGATCCCAGCCTACACGCTCGTGCACGATCCGGCCGTCCACTGACCACACGATCCGGCCCGGTCGCCAGTCGATCGCATAGAGGTGGAAGTCCAAAGTGGCGTCGAAGCCGAGGTCGATGCGCAAGGGCGAACCGCGATAACCAAAGCCTATTGCTGCCCCGTCGTCACCTGGGTTGAAGTAGACGTTGACCAGCATGCGTCGAGGATCGTCACCCGCTAGTTCTACGTCGATCTCCTGTCGTGGTCCGTCTCGATGAAGGAAGAAGCCAGTAACGAGGCCGGAGCCACAAGCAGCCTTTATCTCTGCCTCGAAGCGTCCTAGCTCGAAGGAGCGCACGGACGCGAAAGCGCCGGAACGGTACAGCCTGCTTCCGGTTGCAATCTTGCTGATGATGAGATGCGCGCCGTCCTCATCGTGCAGGAGACCGTCTTGCGAGAACGACGCCAGATTCCCCGGAAAGGTCTCGACGAGCCCACGAAATGACGACATGGCCGTCGTCATTTCCGAGAAAACGAGACATTCTCCTGCGGGCGGCACAGGACGATCCGAGAGGGACCGCGGCTGCCAACCACTCTGTGGCGGCAAGACCCAAGGCGAATCGTCAAACGAACAAGTCTTATGCCGGAGGGATAGAGCTGACCGGCGCACCGCGTCCGGTCGATCGTCCCGGAAAATCCTAAAGTCTCGCGGAGTTCCGATGGGGAAAGTCTGAACAGGCTCAGCGAGACCGAGAAAGGCGCAGAGCGGCTCCCACAATCGAGCGTCCGACCCATCGTGCGATAGAAACGCGGTCCGCGAAGACGGTAGACATCCCGGCTCCGTCTCGGACCAGTGGGCAGCGTTCGCCTCTACGAGGAATCTTACGTCCGCTCTCGCGATCGCGGCATATAGCGCGCCATGTGCGAGCGGAGCGTCGACAACGGCGTCATACAACTCAAAGAGGTTCGGGAGCTCCTGCGCCCGAATAGCCTCTTCGTCGCCGTCAAACACCCGGACCCGCAAACCAAGCATCGACAGTGCCATAGCAAGACCTTCCCGCTCGGAACCGGCGGTCCACGCTAACACCGGGCCGATGCCCGTCCGATCGGGCGCCATCGGACCCGAGCCCGCATCGATGATCCCCGCCCGCGCCAAGTAAGGGAGCACGGAATAGGAATTGTCAGAGGCGCTGTCCTGTCGTTGTAGGATCGCTGGTGAGGAGAGCGCAAGTGCGCCGAGTTCATCAAAGCGATAGTTCATCCACAGATCGACGGGGCCAATCACGGGCATCGCTCGCAGCAGTGTCGCCGCACCTTCGCGCGACAGCACGTAGCCGGAGAGAAACCAGAGCCCCCGCACAGGTCGGAAAAGAGCTTCGCAGAGGTCGGCGCGTTCTGCCGTTCCTCCGGCGTCCTTGTAGGACAGGTACAGCAAACGCGGTCCGCCTTCAGCGCAACAGCGCCGAAGGGCGGCGCGCCAGCCGCGGGAGATCGCTGCAGCGGCGCCCCACTTGAACCATACGTCGTCCTCAAGCACGAGCACATGATTGTCAGACCCAGTTGCGATGCTCTTCCAAACCTCCACATGTGACCTCGCTACCGCTATCTCCTGTCGCGTCATCTTGATCGGCTCGTCGATGGCGAAGCAATCCTTCAGCCTCGCATCCGGCTGGACGTAAAGCTGGTCACCAATACGGTACATCGAGTCGACGTCGGCCGTCGCCGCGACGGCTCGACCGTCGCGAGCGTCCACCGCTGCGACTCGCCGTGCTATAGATGTTAGCGGAGCACCGGCGGACGTTCGGAACCGGCGAAGTTCCTTGATTACGCGCCGCCATCTGCGCGGTTGCCGGTCGAGGTTCACAATCAGGATCAATCCGATCATGTCGTCTCCCGCGCCGAAAGCCGAGATCTGGCCGCCCGGGAAAATACTCACTACTGCGCGTGAGATCCGAAATGCGAACCTGCGCAGCGAGCCTGAGGCGTCCCGAAGGTTCATCGAGTATTCCTATTCCAGTGCACGGCTTCAGCCGGCGCCCATGTTGCGCCAGTTGCGGGCATCACCGCGGTAGGAGAGCTCCCAGCGCGTCTCTGCGATGGCTTCCCAGTCGTGTAGTAGTTCAAAGTCGAGGGGAGCTCCGGCAATCGTCAAATTGCGCGCGTGCGCGGCTAAAGCGGCGGTGAAATTCCCGGGGCCGGTCGTCGACTGGATCTCGGGGAAGCGATCTTCGCCGAGTAGCTTCTCAGTTGCTCGAGCAAGCGCATGCCGTAGAACGGGGTGGTCGGCAGGTGCCGCGATCGGATCGTTGTTGACGTAGAAGATGCGTCCGTTCGTCGGCAGATCCGGTCGCCAAATCTCGGTCGCTGGCACCATCGCGCTGGACGGGATGTCGTAGCATAGTGGCTGTACCTTAAGCGCGCCGTCATGGTAGATATATCTCCAGCCTTCGCCAAGCAGCACGTCGTCTGCATCGACGTAGAGGCCGCCCTCCGCGAGCAAAACGCACATTCGCAGATAGTCGCAGCGCATTGCCGGGTGTCGGCAGCGCGCGAAGGCCTCGCGTTCCTGTGCGCCGTACCGATCCGCAATATATGCGGTTGCCGATAAGTCGTTGAACATTCGTAATTCGAAGCCCTCTTCGCCAAGTCGGTCCCAACTGTTGAGACAGGCGCGCACGTCTTCCGGCACGTCGTGCTGGTCGTGCCAGTACCTAATCAGTGTCTTGGGAATGAGTGGTGACAGTGTCGGGTTGCCCGCGCTCCAGGTAGCCGAGCGATCAAGCTGCTGCAGCGTGAGATCTCGAATGAAGGCGGATCGCAGGCGACCGTCCTCCTCGAAGCCGATTGGGTAAGAATCCATTTTCTAGGTGTACTTGCTGAGATCTACGATTCGGATTGGACTGCTCTAATCATGCGTTCTTTTCCGGATGTGCAGTTCGGTGTAGGCACCCCTAGATGCTGCCAAGTGAGCATGCTGGCGCAGCTAAACGACCCGACATCCTCGCATATGCCTGATACCGCGAGGAATCCTTCAGAAGATATGCTCGCCCTTCAATCACAAACCCGTCCAGGCCGTGCTTTACGGCGTAGGCATCAAGATCAACTATGTTGTTGATGAAGCCTTTTCCGTTGAAGTTCAGAGAAGTGTTGCACAAGACGCCGTAACCGGTGCGTGCTTTAAATGCGACAAGTAGATCATAAAGACTCTGGTTTGTCGCAGGAGTTACGGTCTGGATGCGGGCCGTTCCGTTCACATGCGTGACGGCTGCCAGTGCGCCTGTCGTCGAGCGATGCGTAAATAGCATATATGGACTTTCGTGATTGCATCCGAACCATTTTTCTGCGTCATTTCGAAGGCACACGGGTGCAATCGGACGGAACTGTTCGCGCTGCTTAATCTTGTTCAGTCGTACTCTGGTGCTATCTCGGAACGGCGCTGCGAGAATAGACCTGTTACCAAGTGCGCGCGGACCGATTTCGTATCTGCCGCTCACCCATCCGAGGATAAGGTCGTTCGCCAGCATGTCGGCGACCTTATCGCAGTCCGTATCGTCGATGTCATATTTTTCGGAATCGAATGAGCCGTCCGCTTGAAAAATCAAGCCGGCATAGACGTCCCATCCGATCTTCGGATTACCCGTAAAGCGGAACTGGGCGTCGATCGCTGTGCCTATGGCTGATCCAGAATCGTTGGCGACCGGCGGTACGAACACCTCAGAAAAAAGGTCGGTCTCCTTCCACTTAGTGTTCCAGTCGCAGTTTAGGCCACATCCACCTGCGATCACCAGTGGTTGCTTTTTCTTCAGGTTCGTCCTCGCGAACTGATAAAAGACATCGAAAATCGCATTGCTATATATTCCTGAGAAGTTGCGAAACTCCGAATCCTCCAATCCAACATTAAAATGAGGTGCTCGCTCAAGGTCGTCGTAAGCGCTCAATTCTTGGAATGGACCATTCAATAGAAAATTTAGCAGTTTCTTCTCTTCAGCAGAAGGCGTGCTTCGAGTCGAAAATGACGCTAAGGCCATGAGTTTTCCCGCATCCGAGGTACGGGGATACGGTCCATTCTTAGGAAAGGTTGGGTCGGCTAAGCCATAGAGCAATCCGTATCGATTTCCCGGCTGATTTAGAACATCGGCAATTAGCGTGATGTTCAGCTCGGAATCGATCTCGTAGAAAGCACCTATTGAGCCTTCCCACACCAACGCATAGCACGGGGTGCCCTTCGGTAGAGCTGACATGCCGAACGCGCAAAATATGTGTGCTCGCTCGTGAGAAGATGAAAAGTATTTGACTTGCCTACTTAAAAAGCGCCTTTGACTAACGATAGCATCATTATCTGACACGCCACGGTATCCGGCGTTAATTTTTGAACCATATAAATATTCCTGATGATCTCGATGCCACCAACCGCTGGCACAAATGACGTCAGGTATTTCTTCAAGTTCACCGATGGCATCCAATATGTCAGGAATAGAAACTGGAGAATATCGATAGTTAGAATCCTTCTCCGCTTCAATGGACATTATTAAGCGGGCATCTTGAAGAAGTACGATAGCGCCATCGTGGCCTGGATTATATGAGAGAATTTTCACGCGGCGGTAACCTCCCTCGTTCTGCAATTTCCATTAGTAACGATGCCGTCGACTATTAGATAGCGTAAGCAATCGGCGCGCGATTTTATATGGCCGCCTAGAACCGTACCACAACTTGAGGGCGTTATTCGCTTAATCATGTTGTCGTCTTCTTGTTTGAGACAGCTCGTAGACACACAGCAGACCCGTGCCTGTGATTGTTTTTAGTTTAAGATACCCAGAATAAGGGGTCGCATATGGAAAAGAGGCGCTTCGACCTGAATATTGAGCGGGTTCTCGAGAACTGGGAGATCGAACACGCGCTGCGGGAGATCATAGCCAACGCATTGGATGAGACCTATCTGGCTGGTGCATCTGACATCCTCATTGGCACCGACGCCGGCCAGTGGTTCGTTCAGGACTTCGGACGCGGCCTCCGCATTGAGCACTTCACGATGAATGAGAACATCGAGAAGTTGGAAGCTACCCGCGGCGTAATCGGAAAGTTCGGCGTTGGCCTAAAGGATGCCATCGCGACGCTGCATCGACACGGGATTATCTTCACGATCGAGTCGCCGTTCGGCGAGTTCAGGGTGGAGCAGCACAGCAAGTCAGGATTTGACGGAATCGAAACGCTTCACGTTTCTTATGCAGAGAACCTTAAACCGGGAGGCAACGGGACACGGTTTCTCTTCGAGAATCTGCCAGACGCCGCTGTGGCGACAGCGAAGGCGATGTTCTTGAAATTTTCGAACCACCGCTGCATCGAGAGCGGACAGTATGGTGACATTCTGGAGCGCGAGCCTGCGGGCGCGGCGGTCTACATTCACGGCGTAAGAGCAAATGACGAACCAAATTTCCTTTTCTCTTACAACATCACCAGCCTGACTGAGGCAATGCGAAAGCGATTGAATCGCGAACGCACGAACGTGGGACGCACCACATATTCTGACCGTATTAAAGCGATGCTGAAGGACGCGTCAAGCGATGCGGTTCTCTCGGCGTTGGCGGAACGGGTGGAGACGCGAGATACGCGCGAGATTCCGGATGAGTTGAAGTGGATCGAGGTATCGGAAAAGGCCCTGCGGGCGCTGGCGGATAGGAAGCGTGTTGTCTATTTGACCGAAGCTGAAGCAATCGAACGTCCCGATATCGTCGACAACGCCAAGCGGGACGGCTATGACTTCGTGATTATTAGTAACCAGCAGCGAGATAGACTCCATGCTACGGCGGGCGAAGACGGTGACGCGCCGCTGATGGACAGCTATATTCGTAGCTACAATGAGAGTTTCCAATACAACTTCGTTTCTCCGACCGACCTGTCAGCCGCTGAACGACAAGTGCTATCGCTCTCAAATCAGATTGCAGCGCTGGCAGGTCTCAAGGCCGGCGATATCCCTCCCATAAAGGTGTCGCGCACGATGCGCCTTAATCCGGATGCAACGCTCGGCGTTTGGGATTCCAACCTGGGAGCGGTCGTCATCAACAGCTCGCAGTTGGCTTCCCTGTCCTCATACGCTGGAACATTGCTACATGAACTTGCTCACGCAAAGGGTGGCCATCCGGATGTGAGCCGCGCCTTTGAAAACACCCTGACCGAGTATCTCGGCAAAGTTGCGTCGCAAGCACTTGACGCTGAAAATGGGAAGCCGACGGTTACCGTAACTCCGCCATCAAGCAAACCACAACCAAAGCATAGGCGCGGATTCTTTGCGAGGTTGTTCGCATGGAGCAGCAAATGATCGAGTCGATTCAGATATCTAAAGTCGCCACCTATGGATCTGTCCCGGAGACCATGCCGAAGCTCTCGACGATCAATTTCGTATTCGGATCGAATGGTTCGGGCAAGACGACCATCTCTCGTGCGATTGCTCGCCATCCGGGGCATGAGCATTGCGCGTTGTCATGGAAGAACGGCGCGCAATTGAAGACGCTCGTTTATAACCGAGACTTCGTTGAGAAGCACTTTGGCACATCTCCTGACTTTCCGGGCATCTTTACTCTCGGCGAGGAGAGCGTGGACTCTATCGCGAAACTAGCCGTAGCCAAGACCGCGGCTGCCGGATTCGCTAAGCGCGGAGTTGACAAGACCGAGGCCCTGCAAGGGGCAGACGGCCAAGGCGGGGTTAAAGGGCAGCTTGCTGCGCTGGAAAAGGCGTTCCGTGAGACCTGTTGGAAACAGAAGGTTAAACACGACGCTAAATTCGCTCCTGCGTTTGTTGGTGCGCGAGACGCGATGGAGAAATTCAAGGCTAGGGTGCTTAACGAACATGCGGTGAACAAAGCAACATCCGCCCCGCTCGCGGATCTCCTGCTGCGCGCCGAGACCGTATTCGGCGAAGAACCAACCGCAGAGGCGACGGTGCCTAAAATGTCTGGTGCTGGCCTAGCGTCACTCGAGTCGAGTCCTGTTATGAAAATGGTCGTCGTGGGGAAGCAAGACGTCGACATCGCGGCAATGATCGAGAAATTGGGGAATAGTGATTGGGTCAAGCAGGGCCGCCCATACTTCGATAAAAACGAGTCCACCTGCCCTTTCTGTCAACAACAAACACGAGACACCTTCGCTCGGAGTCTTGAAGAGTACTTCGACGAAAGTTATCTTGCGAAAACCAAGGCAATCGACGACCTCTGTAACGCCTACTCAGTACAGGTAACCAATTATTCCCTTGGTCTCGAGGAAATCTTGCGGGCGCCTTCCAAGTACCTTGACGCCGACGTCTTAAGCTCTGAACTCGCGTTGATCGAATCGAAATTCCAAATCAATCTTCAGTTGTTGGCCGCGAAACAACGTGAGCCAAGTCAGGCACTCTCGCTCGAGAGTGTGTCTTCGTCCGTCGCCGCTATCACGCAACTCATCGATGCGGCGAACGCCGAAGTGACGAAGCGTAACGCGCTGGTGGCAAACATCAAACGCGAGAAGGCAGCATTGACCTCGCAAATTTGGCGGTACCTCCTCGATGAGGAATTGAAAAGCGAGTTGGTAAGCTACATCAAAGAGAGGGACGGTTTTGAGAAGGCAATTAGATCGCTCGAGGGTGAGATCGAGCGGGCTCGGGCTGATCGGATTATCAAGGAGGCCGAAATTACGTTACTTGAGAAGAGCTCGACCAGTGTTCAGCCAACGGTCGACGCGATCAATGGACTGCTCTCGAAATTCGGTTTCCATGGGTTCAGACTTGCCCGAATCGCGGGCGGAAACCGCTACGCTCTCAACAGAGGCGACGGGACAGACGCGAAGCATTCTTTGAGCGAGGGGGAGCGAACATTTGTGACCTTTCTGTATTTCTATCATCTGTTAGGAGGGAGTGACAGCGACAGCGGCATCACCGATGACCGAGTCGTCGTCTTCGACGATCCCGTCTCCAGTCTCGACAGCGAGATACTGTTCATTGTTGCCAGCCTGGTAAAGGCGGTGTTCGATGATGTTCGAACTAGCACTTCGCGCATCAAGCAAGTATTCGTTTTGACACACAATGCGCATTTTCATAAAGAGGTTACCTTCCGGCGCGCAAAAAGTAGGAAAAATCATGCGAAGGATGAGACGTTCTGGATCGTCCGCAAGGCCGGTTTGTCTTCGAGGATAGTCTCGCATCCGACGAATCCCATCAGAACCTCATATGACACGCTGTGGGAGGAGGTGAGACGCCCTGACAGGAGTAACCTCTCGATTCAAAATACGTTGAGGCGAATTTTGGAAAGTTACTTCAAGATCCTGGGTGGCACCGAACTTCACGAATTACCGGATAAATTCGACGGTATCGATAAAGTCGTGTGCGCATCGCTGGTCTCATGGATCAACGACGGCTCTCACTTCACCCCTGACGACATTACGTTCGTCCTGGATCAGGCGGCGGTCGACAATTACTTGCGGATATTCAGGGCCGTATTTGAAAAGTGGAATCACTTAGAGCACTACAAGATGATGATGGGCGATGCCTACGTCGAACTCCCGCTTGCGGCGCAGGCAGCATAGTGGCTTGAGCGAAATGGGCTTCGTTAACGAGCAGTTTAAAAACACCGTTGAAGCCCTCTTTTGTTAGAGCCGATGCAACCTTGACCAGCAGGGGGTGCGGCTAAAATCTTGGACTGGCACTAACACGGAGAGGTTCCGGAGTCGTGGCGCCGTGACGTTCAGCCCCTCGCGCTCGAAATCGCGCGCGGCGAGATCAATGAATATCTCGACTTTCTCGCACAGGAACGCGGGTGGCCGGAGCCGCGAAACACCGAAGAAGTCTCCGACCTGACACGCGCGCTGGGAAATGAACTGCCTGTGGCGCAAGCATTACACCTGGCCTATCTCGGTACGATGTCGGCGAGCGACTATAAGCAAAAGTATCCGGTCAGTGGCCAGCAGGCGGCAGACATGCTGATAAAGCGCACCGGACTACGTCTGGAGTCGGTGCGTGCCGGGCGGTTTCCAGCGAAGCCTTATGATCGGCCGTGGAAACTGCCCCGCTCCGCGGTCAGTTTCGCGCTGTGGGGAACGATTCTGGACATGGGGGATGATGGGTTCACCGCGTCGGATCGCTGACCTGAAAGCAACCCTTTAACTCCGGCATGGTCTGCCGTGTGCATGGCAAGATTAATGTGTTCTCGAGGCACAATGGGTTCAGTGACCTTATGGTGGAAATTGCACCGCCAACTCCGCGACTCGATTTCGCACCGGTGTTGCTGACTTCAAGGCGTTTTCGCTATACCTTTAGCGCCCCGTTGGCCGAGGAGGAGGCCACCAAAGTGGTCATCGCGAGTCGCATGGCCACGCTGACCTGCAAAGTGTTGCCGCCTCACCGAAGATTATCGAGAACAGCGACGGGCTACGGGGGCACATCCATGGACAGTTCGCAGTAGGCAGCTCGTGGTCCTAGCAATGTTACGAAGGGAAATTATTTTTCATTCGCACGGGACTATCGTATGGCGGCAAGTAGAGATGATTTTTCACAATCCGTTAAGACTACTTTGGCCGGTCGTGCTGGCTGGACATGCTCATTTCCGGCCTACAGTCGCTTCACCGCAGGCCCGGCAATTGAATCTGATGATAAATGGATTAAAAACGGCATCAGATCACCGCGTGATCAGGCGTGTCCCCGTTCGGAAAATCTGTCCCCATATACCGGGATTTATTGCGATGGCGAGTTGCCCGATCGTGCAGATTTGTCATAGAATAGAAGCATGTCAGCGACTAGGAGTATCCTCCAGTCCCAAGTCTGGCCTCTACCGCGTTTGCATTTATTTACGTGTGGGCGATTCCCTTGATGTTAAGGAGTCGCCCGTTTCGTATGTGCCGCGCGCTCCCTCGCCTCCCCCTCGCGTTTGTCACCGCTTCCCTCGCCGGTGTTGTTGCATTTCGGTGACGGGTTCGCCCAATTAGTTTCGTGCTATGTTTCGATATATGTGGCGCGGCTTATTTCGCCACCGCCACTTTTTTTCTTGCGGATCGTTTTGTATCTGTAATCAAAAATGAAATAGCGATCTTCTTGGTGATTTTAAATAGAAATGGTAAAAAAACCGCTGAAAATACTTTTTGACGCGATGTATCACGATAAGCAAAATTTCGAGGATTTTGCAACGGGTGAAATTGAACGCCATTTATCGAAAAAAATCGTCACGGATGATTCGGGGAAAACACGTCTGGTATCCATTCCCGACAAGACTTTTAGAAAGTATCACTCATTCTTAAATCTTTTTATTTTCAATCGACTACCGGCAAATGAAGAAGTTGTCTTCTCTTACAGAAAAGGCACAAATACCGCGGCCGCAGTGCGTAAGCATTCTGCGAGCAAGCACTTCTATCAAGCAGATTTTTCCAATTTCTTTGAAAGTATTACTTCGGACATTGTCCGGCGCAGCATTCTGCACGGTGAAAAACACCTTCCAGTAGCGGATATGCACCAGTATCTGGACAGGATAGTAAATCTGGTTACGGTTGAAAGTAGACTGCCACTGGGGTTTTCAACTTCCCCAGTGATAAGCAATACTGCATTGCTTTCATTTGACAATGATCTTGCCGCGTATTGCCAGAGGCGGCAACTCGTCTACACCCGCTATTCCGATGATATTACGATTTCTTCAAATGTGAAAGAGCCGCTTTTTGAGCTGGATCGTGTGATAGCAGAAATTTTATCTGTTCGTGGCTATTCGGAAATAAAATTGAACGAGAAAAAAACAAAAATAAACAGCAAGGGAAGAAAAGTAAAGATACTGGGGATGGTAATTCTGCCAAATGGCCAGATTTCACTTGATGCTAAGGTTAAGGATCGCATCGAGACATTGCTTCATCTGTACGTGAATAATCAGCCGGGTCTATCGGCTGTTACCAAGAGTGATCTCGAGGATAGTTTCGAAAAACTCTCGGGCCTTTTGAACTACGCAAATACTGTCGATCAGGCCTATCTAGATAAACTCAGGCGAAAATATGGAGTCACCGTCGTCGATATATTAATTCACCAACGAAAAAAAACAGAAGCGAAAAGGGTAAGCTGACGATGGGGATCTTTCTTCAAATAGAAAATGTTCAGCATATTATCAGTGCCTGTATAGAAATTCCATTTGATGGAAATCAACTATTTTGCATCGTGGGCAGAAATGGGGTCGGGAAAACTTCTATCGTCAAGGCTTTGCGCAATCTTCGAGTTTCTGATACATATAAAATCACATCAGACGAGAGCATTTTTTCTGAAAATAGTCGCATTGTCTACAGGTACGACGGGCATGTTTTTGAATTCACTTACGATAAAAAGATTCGTGGTCTCAATAGTAAATCGGTGATACCTTCTGAAATTCGCGAAGAAATTGAAGTCGAGTTGCCAATGCCATATGGCGAACGATTTAATTATTTTCAGACGATAAGTGAGAACGATGCGGAGATAAGACAAAATGTAGTCCTCGAGAACTACACAAAACCGGACGAACTCATCGAATTTTTGTCGGATATTTATAGTAACCGCCGATTTGAAAATCTTCGGGAAATCAAGATAAAAAAACGAGCCTACTACTGTCTTATCAAGGATGACAGTCGATATATCAGAGAGGATTATTTTAGTTCGGGGGAGTATTTCGTAATCAGTCTTTATAGAAAAATCCGCAATAAAAGAAAATTGATCGTCATCGACGAGATTGATATATCTCTGGACGCAGCTGCGCAAGTTCATCTCGTTCGGAATCTCAGAAATTTTTGCCATAAATACAAAGTCAATATTGTATTTACAACGCATTCTCTTGCCATGATGCGGATGCTGGACCCGGAGGAACTTCTTTACATCGAAAATGACGATGGTAATTTGGAGCACCGCCACGCGTCGTACAATTACGTAAGAGGCAGGCTGTTTGGATTTTCAGGGTGGGATCGTTATATTTTGACAGAAGATTTGATACTCAAGAAATTTCTGGAACATATTATTAGTAGACATATCCCGGATACTTTCTTTACTTTCAAAGTCATTCATGTAGGTGCAGCGTCCAATACGGTCGATTTAATGAAGCGAAATGCAAAAGAGCATTTTTTTTCGGAGACGGACAAGGTGCTCAGTGTCCTTGATGGTGACCAGATAAATCAGAAATATCTTAAGAACGTAAAAGAGGTATTGTTTCTACCGTTTGCTAGCATTGAAAAGGAAGTTTTTGTGGAGTATTCCGCTGGAAAACTTAAAAAACTTCCAAAAGGTTGGAAGGGAGACGTCAGTAAGCAAGATGGAAAAGGATTATTTGCGGCGCTAAAGAAGGCGAAGCTTTATTCGGTGGCCCAAATTTTTGAGCATTTATGTCTGAAATATACAGCGGAAACCGAAAAGCTGATTGAAGATATTGATATTTTCTTGAATCCAGACTCTGTCGCGCGTCACGTGCGGAATTTCACCAGCGAGCCCCCGGGAGCGCCGCAAATGTCTGATAGCGTGTCCCAACCGTTCGGCAGGGCATCGAAGTATGTGGAGTCATTCTTCATAAAGTTGAGCAGATCATTAAAAGCGAAAATCTTGCCATGAGCGTCGCGCACTTAGAGATCCTGCTAGCACCTATGCGTTTCATTGCTGATACCTCACAAGGTGCATCAATCAGCAGTGGGTCCTGTCGAGAATTGTTTGCAGCGCAATTGTCGGCGATGCCCAACAAGCCCCAGCGCTCGCATCAGGGCAATCACTGCAGATAACTGGGATGCGCAACATCCGCTCCAGATCAGGCACGCAGCCACGTCATCGCATCGCTTACCGACTGGTAGTCTGGGATCGCGGCCCTATAAGCTTGATCTGAAAGGCCATCCATAAAGGCTCTGTGAGCTGCACTAGTCTTTGCCAATCCGAGGTGAGCTTCAATCGCGCCCTTTGTCCATATCCACACACCAACAGCTTTCAGTTCCTCGTGCAGTCTTGCAATGGAGGGAATCGCGTTAGCTTGCTGCGCAAGTATCTCGAAGGCGGCGGCAGACGAAACTCCGTTGTGCCTGGTGGGAAGCCCGTCCGAGTCTAATCCGATATGACCATCGTCTCTCAAGTGAATGAGAATCGCCTTGCAGGCGGCGAGGTCCGCGTGTGCTGGATCGAGGAGGGCGTTGTTCGGAGCTATTCTGAATGCAAAGTCTAGGTCGACAATCGCTTTGCAGGGTACTCCCATCGCGCTAAGAACCTTAATCGTGTCCGGGATATTGGACGTGCCTCCGATATCAACTAGGCCGATCTTGTCTTCGCCAGGCGTGACGCCAAACGCATCGTGAAAGATTGCGGGCAGGATGGTGCGCTCAGTTTTTCCCTCCGTGATCACAACGCGCTCCGAGAACAAGATTTTGCTTGAGTTCGATAGAGCGAAGAGCGTCTCCGATTGATGATCAGCATTATCAATCGCCTCCATCACCGCGTCCTTGATCCGCGGGTAGCATCTCGTTCCTTCCGCAGCGCTCCTGCGGATCAAGAGGGTATTCGGTGCGTCTGAGCGCGAGATCATATTTGCCGAGTGCGTCGTGATGACCACCTGATAGCCATCTCCGGCTAACCGGCTCAAGGCGACACGCACGACTTCTATTGCCTGTGGGTGCAAGTAAAGTTCGGGTTCGTCGATGAGGAGCAGCGTTGTTCTGCCGGCATTTCCTCCCCCCACTCTTCGAACTTCGGCCAGACACTTGATGAGCGCTATTTGGATAGACCGCTGCGCACCGTGCCCGAATGACGAGACATCGCGGCCGTCCGGATGCTCGTACCCCTCTTCGAATATCCGGATCGTAGCTCCTTTCATAAAATCAGCGAACTCAGGCACCGGGATGTGGGTCTTTGCGGACACGCCTGGAAAGAGCTTCGACAGCTCGTCCCGAATGCGTCCGTCAAGATCGACCAGAGTTTCATCTTTTTCGTCGGCATTCGCGGATAGTCTTCTCCCGACCTCCCGGAGTGCCTCAGCAACGGCTGGCGAGTGTCTGTCAATAACCGGTGCCATGATCTCCTTCAAGAGCTTGCCGATTGTCGTGCCATTGCCGAACTTTGCCACGTCCTCAGTTGCGTTCTCCATCGCGCCGATGAAGATAGGGTCTGGGAATAAGGCGCCGATTGCGGCGTCGATGCCCGCTGGATTCACCACCCATTCGTCTTGGTCATCCTCATGCGTGAGCACCTCGAAGCGAATTGCTGTGGCCGTCTGACCTGGTGTCGTTTGAGTGCGTCTAATACGTATGCGGCCATCTACCACCAGCGGCTCAATGCGCCCCCGATGTGCGTTGCCGATAGCATTGAGAACCTCGCCCGTTATCCCTGATATCTCGGCCTCAACAACGACTGACTGGTCTAGGTGATGAAAGTCTTCAGCGAGGAGACTCGATCTTTTTATGATCCAACCGATAGCTCGAATGATGTTCGTCTTGCCGGCATTGTTGTAGCCCACCAAAGGCGTGTAATGTGAAAGTGGGAACGAGCCGGCGGATATGGACTTAAAGTTCTGAATTACAACCTCTGAAATGTGGTGCAAGTATTTCCCCGGAGTGATTGATCGGATTTGCACTGTTAATCGCCACGCATTAACATACCTATTCGCATCCGATGGTGAATTTTTGGTGTCTCGATTGACTAATATAAAACCGACTTTTGTTTTATTAAATTTACGAAATCTCTCGAAACGGGTAAGCAAAATGCTTCTCTGTCGCTGGCGGCACCAACATCACTGACAACAATCGATGCAGTAAATTGCTATGGTGAAGCGCCGATTTTCACGCAAAATTTTGGAGGAAATTGACTGTTTTTGGCACTTACCGAGGTTGTCTGTACTGGTAAAAATAAGTTTTCAGATGACTGACAATATGACCGACGATTCGGATCGATAATATACCTGTTTTCTACAGACTTCAAAAAGCGCTAAATCAGAAAAAACTGAAGTGCGATAGATGGCATCTCGATGCTCGGTATAACCTGTCCCAGTACGTACATACGCTACTGCTCGCGCTGAGTCAGTTGACGTTTACTCAGGTGGAGGATCCTGGTGCATTGCAACTCGTAGCGATGGCGTTGCAGTATTCCATGCCGTTCGTCCCTAAAGCCGTCGTGGGAATCGGGTCACTCTGGCCAGACGCGCAAGTGGAGGTGTCCGAGGATCGCCGCTGCTAGCGCAGGTCACAGTGGTTTTGCTGTGCGTGGAGTGTCGTTCACGGTAAAATCGCGCCCAAACTTAACGGGATATTCGCGAATGAAGCTGCCGGATAACTGGTTTTCGAACAAGGGGCAGATATTCCAATCGCTCGCCGCAATGTATGCGCTTGGCCAAGCCGCATATTCGAAATTTAGTGATCCCCATACGCCGACTTGGCTGATCTATGGGTCTGTCGGGATCGCAGTTGTGGTGGCGCTTGGCATAATCCTTGAATCAAGGCGTCAAAAGAAAAACGAGAATCCTCTAACGCTCGTGGACCGGGACTTCGTGGCAGATGAGCGCGTGGAGATTGAATATAAGAAGAAGCTTTACCTGACGTTTCGCAACGATAGCGACAAGACCTTATCTGTTGGTCCAGACACTGTGTGGCACGAGGGCGCCCTTCACGTAAGGCCTCTCAATGCACATGCTTGGCGGCCCGAAGGCCCAGGTGGGGCGCGCAATAATGATTGGGGAGCCGAACAGTACATTGTTCATGTGCCTCCCAAACGGCGCGTGAGGACATGGATTGGTTTACCAAATGACGCAAAAAAAGAGGTAGTTATGCACACGGTTTCGGAGCAACGTGCCGGCACCCTCACTATCCCCGTAGCGACCCAGACCAAGGTTCTGAAGATCAAAATTTGAATCGCGTTCCGCCAAGCACACCCTTGAAGTCGACCAGTGGGTCTATCGCGGTTTTGCAGCGCCCCGGCCTCAGTATCTGACAGACTAGAAGCGGGCGACGTGCTCAACCTCGGCGAATGCGCCGGTACCATTCTCGAAAAAATCCGAGTCTTTTGTGCTTGGGAAGTAGACCTCGGTGAGGTTGGGGACGGCGTGGTCGGCCATGCCGTGCGCCACTTCGCGCATGAGCGCTTTAACTTGCTCTTCGGGCATCGCAGGCAGGTCAGGGTGCCGGTTAATCGTGTCCTGTCCAATCTTGGTAATGGTAGCCCGCTTTCGGCGCTACGGGATATTCGGCGTCTTGCGCCGATGGACCCGGTTCGTCCGCGCCTGATCCCACGCGAATGCTTCTTCGCAGACGTCAGTATATTTCCCCGGTGGCCACGGACCGAGCGCGTTTTTATTCGCACACGAGATAGTGACGCCATACACGGGCTTTTCCATGTTCGCGTTAGATGCTCCCAAGACGCCGATGCCGGTTATGACCACGGCACTGATACGCTTGCCCGGGCTACGGCGCAGACAAATGTATCATGGCCACCTTGACAGGCTGGGTACGCAGGTTCGACTTCACAAGTCGCGAGATAACAGCCCAACTCTTGGTCCGAGTGTCTGGCCTCTCCAGATTTGCAAAATCCTCCTGGCAAACTCGGTTTTCGCCGCAACAAGCGCACTCTCAATCGCGGTACGATTATCCTCGCTTATCTTTCTGGCAACCATTCGGGTGAATGTCCAAAAAAACTGAGAGTCGTACTCCGGCCACTCTTCTACGTCGCCGGCAAATCCAAGAATCATCTCAAGAACTTCCGCACACCAACACGCTTCTACGGCCTTTTCCAGACGGGTTATTGCCGCTGGATGGCGATAGCTCTCTCTCAGCACGCGCCCCAGCAATTGGACGCGCGCAGGCGTCGCACCACGTGCGCAGACGATTGCCAGACTCGTCAACAGTGCGGACAGGTCTCGGATCTGAACCAGTTCCGCATCAATGACTTCATCCGGGATATCCGACAGCGCGAGACGCATATCCTGCCATTGCGACTGGGATGCGTGGAAGTCAACCCCTAGTAGAGACGTCAAGACGTTGGCTGGCAGGATGGAACGTGATCGTGCTAACACGGGGATCAGGCCGGCGAGCGCTAGCTCAAGATGTATGTCGACGTGCTCGGAAGGCAACAATCGATGCAAGGCCGCATCTTCCTCGGATAGGTTTGCATAGCTATTCTCACGAACAGCAGTCACTATCCGGACTGCACGTTCAATCATGGCCGACAAAGTGCGAGCCGCCTGAGGAGAAAAGCCTCCTAATTGCTGCAACAATTCTAGTGCTCGATTCGTCGTCCAGCTATACCAATCCCGCTCATTTTCTATTGCGCTCTCGCAGCAATCTATTAGCTGGACACGATGAACATTTGCCATGCCTGGTTGGGCGATGAAATATTGGCAGGCGTTACCGGTATCGGTCTCCCAAGTGGCAACGCATGACAAGGCGTAATCTCCGATCGATGCGCTATTGCAACCGAACGCTAGTTGCCACAATCGGGCTCGTCGATCGCCGGCGCTGCAAGGCAGTTCTCGTTCAATGACGCTAACTAGTGTCGGCGACAACTCGGTCTTTTCGATAACGTCCGAAATTAGCAAGAACAGGTAATGACTGGCATGTCCCGACTGCTCCTCAGCCGAGAGTTCCGCTATAGCGAATTCAAACGCTTCGTCGACATTCACGGGGATGCCGGCGAGGGCAGCGATTCTCAACAAGCGAGCTCGCCCGGTGATCAACGGCACAGACGCGACATCACGTTCGACGGCCAACTTCGCGCGATCTGGCGCGATCGTCTGCAGAGCATTTATTGCGTTGCCCCATGCAGTAATGTCCCGGGAAGCCTCTAGATGTTTCTCTATGAGTGCGACGTCATTGACATCCCGTTCGAAGCGCAGGAGTCGCAGCGATTCGCTGACTGGCTCCCCTGGGGTGCACGTAGCGAGACGCCGTCGAACAATGTCCAGCCTCGCGGGCAAAGGGGCATGGTCCCAGATGTCAACATCACCTCCCGACACCTGAATTGGAGTTGACCTCATTGAATCGACAGCGACTAATAGTTGTGTCAGGTAGTCAATGTCCCCGGTTGCGGCGATAGCTCGTTGTATGGCGCGTAGAATTGGACTCTGCTCATCGCTGGCTAGCTCCTTGAGTTTCGTCACTGAAGCTTCGGTGCCGAGCAGAGCGAACGCATACGCCGCATTGATCCGTACGTGTTCTGGTGAACCCTGATCGATACAATGATCCAGCAGCGATTTCGCGTGCTCTTGAATGCTAGCCGGCAACTCTCGCGCCGCTCGAGCACCAAGCATCAGGTCGCGATTGAAAATCGAAGTCAAATAGTCGATTAGCTCCTCTGCTGGCACCATACGGGCCGCAAACATCCATGCGTCATCGGAGATCGTGTCTTCAAGACTGTCGACATAGGATCGCCAGTTACGTGACAGGAGAGGCGCTGCGAGTGCCCCCGCAACTAACTGGTGATCGAAAGTTAAGTTGCCGCTCGGTGAGCGATGAATGAGGTTATGCTCGATTAGTAGTTCCACCGCCTTGGTTTCTGCGAGGTCGGATATCCCCAGCCCGTCATTGCAAAGCGCCTTTGCCTCTCGGATCCACCGACCAGCTTCTATCGCAGGACACTCGAGTCGTCCGTCGACAATTAGACATTGAAAAGCTACTGCTTCAGCCAATAGCAGGATGACCTCGGGTGATAGCTGAGACCGCGCCAATTCAATGTTTCGGTCGCATCGCGATCTCAACAGTGCGGCGAGCATATCTCCCAGCGTACGTGGAAGCGCTGAATGCAACCGCCATAATTTCACACCAACCATCACCGCGAACGGTGTCCACAGCAGTTTCGAATAGGATGCGTCTGCCAACTCGCGATACTTGGCCACGAACCCTTCTGCGTTTTCGCGCGCGAGTTCGTGATCCGCTATCCGTCGGATACCAACCGGCGTGATTTCGTCTAGCCCTACGCATATAGCGGGAGCTTGTGGTAGAACGATCTTTACTCGGCCGGTTGATTCGCGTGTTGAAACGACACAAGCGATACGCTTCCGGATGAGAAGAAGTTTCAATTCGGAGAGAAATGCGTCCACATGAACCGCCGGACATTCGTTCAGACCATCGCATAGAAGCAGCACGCGGTCAGGCAGCGACCGCCAGTTTCCGTAGTCAACCCCCAGTTCCTGATCAATCGCGTGATCGAGCCCTCCGGAAACGTATGTCGACAGCGATAGCAATATTGGCAACGTCGCTTCGGAAGATGACCGCAACACTCGCGCGCGCAGTAGTTTAAGCGCTGCAGATTTTCCCGATCCACCATCACCAGTGAGCATTGCGAGGGTACCCTGCTCGAGCCCGCAGAGCTGGTCAAGAGTCGTGATGTTCCCCTGTATTTGGTCGGATGCCATCGCTCCCGGGTCAGCAGCTGATGATGCCGTGATGCCAGCGGGAAGGTACGCTGGCCGCAGACGCGGCTCCATGGCAGTCTCGAAATCGCGATGCTCGGCCACGTAAGCGGCGCGGTCAAACGAAGCTCGTGGATACTCGCGAACAACCGTCGCTATCGTGAAGAAGCGCTCTGCAATCTGCAGGATGGCCGGCCAACGCGGCGACAGGGCGACATCGAACTCGTGAAAGCTCCAGGCGACAAGGACATCGAGATTGGTTACGTACGAATGAACCACATTCCGCACGTCGTGATTCTCAGCTTCCAGCCGGGCACGGAGAGTTGCCAATTCACCGTTCTTTGCGGTAATGATCCGATCGACAGCTTCCGCGGCCAATTCGCTGCGTGACTTCTCTCGCAATTGATTGACGAGTTTGTTCCGCACTCCGCCCGTACAAATGAATCTGTGTTCACCTACATCGGAGCGCTCCAGGGCAGATGTGGCAGCGACCTTCGCGAGTTCTTCTGCAACGAGCGGCGTGCCCAGAGGATCCTCTTGACGCTTGCATTGAATACAGGCGATTCGCTTCGTGCGGACGTTTTGCGCCTCGACATCAAATCCGCCGTCGCCTGACCCGGACGGCATTCCGGTAATTCTAAGTTCGAAAAGGTCCGAGACACTTTGGAGGCAAGCGAATACAAATTCCTCGAATTTTCCCGGAGATAATTTATCGGCAGGAAAGCCCTGACCATTATAAAAAGGCAGAACTGGCGCTATCGCAGTTGGCAAATTCATACTAGTCCTAGCATGCTTTCGGTCGAGCTCGCGATGGCGACAGGTACAATTCGATATATGCTTGTCAACGATCAAGTCGCAGCAAGATCGCTATTCTGCCACCTACGCGCCGTCCCGCCGATATTACCGCTTTGGAAATTGTGACCGTGGTTTTTCTGTAGTTGCGCACGGGTCTAAGTCCGCCGAACCAAGTGAGATGCTAGACCGCTGCAGCACTGGGGCGTCGAGACTGAGGAATTGTGCAAATGCGGCATCTGCTCAAATCCCTTGCCGATCGTCTGATCTGCCCCCGAAAACAGGGCCAGAGGATAGCGGGTTCCCGACCAGATTTTGCTCGGCGCCGCCTCTCCCCCGGCTGCGCGGGCGTTTTCAGCGAATAAAAAAATGTAAACAAGTGGACCTGAAATGGGATTCTTGTTTACACTTTTACCGCGTCTGAGGACAGACCACCATGCTTATCTTGGGCTACAGCTCTGTTTACAATAAAAGGTGCCCGCAACCGTTCTAGACGTTGAGATTTGTCGAGCGGTAAAACAAAGCCTCACAACTCTTTGGTTTGTGAGGCTTTTTTCGTGGTCAGATCGCTTGCTGTATCGGAACCACGCCGTGAAGTGCCTCGTCGGACAACGCGGGCGTTCGCGCGCTGGTTTGCAGCAGAGTTGTCCACGAATCCCAGCAGGAACTGGTGGGTTTTCTGGTCGGCAGCGCCCGTGCGAAATCGTCTCGAGTCGGTTGTCGTTACTTGACCTTATCATCAAGCCGCTCATCTTGAATCCCCACAGGCTCCACGTGGGCGATCACATCGGCGGCGGGAAACAACGCTTTCACCGCGTGCTCTGAACGGTCCCCGATGTTGTGTCCATCCACGACCGAGATCTGCCCATCCACCTCGACATGGAATTCAACGAACACGCGGTCGCCGCCATCTCGGGTGCGGATATCATGGACCGCATGCACGCCGTCGCAGCCAAGCACGGCAGATTGGATACGCCTGCGCTCGGACATATCGAGTTCGCGATCGAGCAATTGAACCAGAGCGTGCAACGCCATGCCTCGGGCATTCCACACCATGTAGCCGGAAATCGCCAACGCGCCTATCGGATCGGCTTGGCCCCACGCAAGAAACCGCTCGAGAACCAGCGCGACCAGGACCGCGATATTGACCGCCACATCAGTCACATAATGTGCGCGGTCGGCCGCGATAGCCGTGGACCCCGTACGCTTTACCACGTAGGTCTGCATCGCGACCAGGCCAGCGGCCGCTACCGTGCTGCCGATAATGACCCATATGCCGAGCCCCACTTCGGTCAGCGGCTCAGGCACGAACAGCCGTTGGACCGATTCGATGCCCAGGCCCATGGCCGCGCCGGCCAGCAAAATCGATTGGACCAAGGCCGCTACGGCCTCGGCCTTGCCATGCCCATAGCGGTGCCTTCGGTCAGGCGGACGCCCGGCATACCTGACACCGGAAAACGTGACCAGCGATGCGAGCACGTCGACCAGCCCATCTGCTGCAGACGTCAGCAGCGAGATGGATCCTGTCGCCTGCCACGCCCACGCCTTTACCCCGATCAGCAAGACCGCCACAGCGAGCGCGACGATCGATGCGAGACGGCGCAGGTTTGGGTTCAACGCATCGTTGGGCATGTTATGTCGCTTCTAGCGCACGTTTTTCAACGTCAACCTGGCTTCCAGCCCGCCGCCGGGCCGGTTATGCAGCGACAGCGTCGCATTCATGGCCAGCGTGAGTTGCCGCGCGATGGCCAGGCCCAGCCCGGTACCTCCGGTGTGGCGATTACGCGATGTTTCCAGCCGATAGAACGGCTCGAACACCGCTTCCAGCGATTGCTCCGGTATGCCGGGCCCGCGGTCGAGCACCGAGATCATCACCTGGCCATCCGGCAATGCCGCCACGTTGATCTCGGCTGCCCCGCCGAACTTCAATGCGTTGTCGATCAGGTTGCCCAGAACCCGGCGCAGCGCCTGCGGACGCGTCATCAGCGCAATCGCCACACTGCCCTGGAGGCTGACCTCCTTGCCGGCATCGACATAGTCGCACACCAGGCTGTCGAACAAGGCGTCCGGATCGATGCGGCAAGGCACTTCGGTAGCACCGTGCAAGGTGCGCGCGTAGGTGACCCCTTCCTTTACCAGCGTTTCCATTTCCTGCAAGTCCTGTTGCAGTTTCGCATGCTGCTCGCCGTCATCCATGACGTCGACTCGCAGGCGCATGCGGGTGATCGGTGTTTGCAGGTCATGCGAAATCGCCGCCAGGATCTGCATGCGCTCGGTCACGTACATCGCCATGCGGTCCTGCATCGCGTTGAACGCTTTCGCCGCGCCCGCCACTTCGGATGGCCCGTCTTCGGGTAAGCGGGCCGCCTTCAGGTCGGGCCCGAGCGTGTCGGCCGCCAGCGCCAGATCGTGCAGCGGGCGAGTCAGCAACCGTACCGCCAACCAGCAACAGGTGGCCAGCACCGCGAGTTGCAACAGAAGCACCAGCGGTAGCCAGGGTGACAACGGGAGGCTGGACATCGGACGTACGTCGATGGTCAGCGGCGTGCCGTCGCTCAATTGCAAATGGACCTGCAAGCGCTCCGCATCGCCGGGAATCGCGTTCGCGGTCAGTGGATATCGGGTGCCGATGCCGTCGGCAATCGATTTGGTCAGCAGCGCCGACAATCGCGCATCGGGTGGGCCGCCGGGAAGCCCGGGGCCGAGGATGAAGTCGTAACTGCGCCGCGCCAGCCGCGGCAGCCATGCGGCGCGCTCGGACGCCGGTAAATGATCGAGCAGCGCAACCGAACTGGCGACCTCGCGTTCGACGTAACCCGCCAAGACGTTGGTCATGGTCTGGTCGCGTTCTGTCATGGTGAGCCAGAACGATAGCGTTTGCGCCAGCGCAAGGCCGATGCACAGGATCAGGGTCAGTCTTGCGAATAAGGTACGCGGCCAGTGCAGCAAGGAATGCCGGTTCATTGAGGGCCTTCGAGCGTGGTCACGGCCGCGGAGAACACATAGCCCTCGCTGCGCAGCGTCTTGATGTAACGCGGTTCCCGCGCAACATCCTGCAGGCGCTGACGCAACCGGCTGACCAGCAGGTCGATCGACCGGTCGAACGGATCGGACTGCCGGCCTTGGGTCAGGTTGAGCAACTGCTCGCGCGTCAGCACCCGTTGCGGGTGGTCGAGGAATACGCGCAGCAAGCGATATTCGGCGCCGCTCAGCGCCACCATGGTGCCTTCGGCATCGAGCAGGTGACGCGCCGTCGTGTCGAGCCGCCAGTCGCCGAAGGCCAGCATCTGCGCCGATTCTGTCACCTGCATACCGGGCGGCAACATGCGGGCGCGGCGCAGCACGGCGCGAATGCGCGCGAGCAGCTCCCGCACGGCAAACGGCTTGGACAGGTAATCGTCGGCGCCCATTTCCAGGCCGACGATGCGATCTGCTTCCTCGTTGCGGGCGGTCAGCATCAACACCGGTACCGAGCGGAATTTGCCGGCACGCAGTTCCCGGCATAACACCAGGCCGTCTTCGCCGGGCATCATCAGGTCGAGTACGATCAGGTCGGGCGCGCCGTGCTCCAGGACAGCCCGCATCTGGCGGCCGTTGGCCGCCAGCGAGACGCGCAGGCCGTTCTTCTCGAGATACGTCGCGAGCAGTTCGCGGATGCCACGGTCGTCGTCGACGATCAGTACGTGGTCGAGGCTTTCCATCAAGGGATCACTCCGTTCGGCGTTTTACTTGCACCCGGCTCGCATTAACCAGAGAGCATTGCACCGGGTGCGCCATTTCCGCTGCAAACCCGCCCGCGAGAAAGGCGACGATCGCCAGTAGCCGTCTCATGCGTCCTCCACCACGGACAGGCTCGCCCCGTCGGCCACACTCGCCTCCAGCGTATACGGATCGACGCCTTCCAGGCAACCGATATTAACCCGCCAGAGCTGCGGATCCTTGCGCGTCTGGTGGAACGGATAGATGCCGCAGTGCTTGCAGAAATAGTGTTTTGCCACGCGCGTATTGAACTGATACAGCGTCAACGCCTCCTCGCCGCGCAGGATCTTCAGTTCGCCTGCGTCGAACGCCGGGGTCATCAACGCGCCCTTGCGCCGGCACAGGCTGCAGTTGCA